>ERZ772876.426-NODE-426-length-56703-cov-10.607930_pt1 | contig 56703 bp, 59 predicted proteins | sample MGYA00580584_ERZ772876 | MGnify/ENA primary metagenome ERZ772876 (study PRJEB29015, sample SAMEA2737728) | human gut metagenome | biome: human gut; feature: human-associated habitat; material: faeces | place: China | collected 2012 ... | reverse complement strand
ACGAATTCACAATAACAAGTAGTCAATATGCACAACCAGCAGCAGGAAGAACAGAAGTAAGATTCATATCAGGAACAAGCAAAGAAACAGATATAGGATACCAAATACCAGATGCCTTCTGGTTTGACAAAAACAGTAATGGCATAGAAGATGAAGGAGAGCAACTAACAGGATACTGGGCAATGAAATACACAGCTGGAGAATGAACCAGCGGGGACGTAGAGAATTGGTTGAAACAAATGGGACGAAACAAAGGGGACGTAGAGAATTTGTTCCGAAAATTTTGTCGAAATTTAAAATAATAATATATAAAAAAATGTTTATCATAATCAGATAAGCATTTTTTTAAAATTTTGAAAAATTATCAAAAGAAATTTAAAGTTTACACAAACTTTCCGATATACTTAAATTTTATAATATACTCAAAACAAAGAATGAGAGAAAAATCTTCTCTCATTCTTATATAGAAATTTTTTAAATAGTTCCTTATCATTAAATATCTCTATTCATAAAACATTTTATTCCGCATATAGCAACTACTAATATGCTAACTGCAAAGAACGCAAATATTGTAATTTTACCTGTTTTAGGTATAACTTTTGGAACTTCTTCAAGATATACAACAGGTGTAATATTTGATGTTTTAGTTACAGTTTTTTCATCATCATCTGTATAATTTAAGTCTAATTTTGTATTAGTATCTAATTCTTTGGCAAGAATTGAAGAACTGTAATTTTCTTTTAATTTTAATTTATATTGAACCGTTGCTTCTTCACCAGCTTTTAATTCTGGAATAGTCCAGGTAATAGAATTTGTTGTAGTATCTATTTTATCAGTAATTGTTCCTTTTGAAGGTTTTGTTACATATGAGAATGTAAAATTATCTACAATTTCTTTTGGAAAATAATCAACTATTTTTAAATCTTTGAATGATTTTGAAACTGGTAATAAATCAGCATAAATATTTTTAGTTATAGTTGATTCTATATCATCGTCCGAAATATAATAAAATTTTCCAGCAGTAGGTTTTTGTGTTGTTCCAAAAATTTCAGAAATTATCTCATTATAAGTTTTTGTTGCAGGTGTTGCAACAGCATCTCCATCTGTTATTCCAGTAAGCATTGTTATAACATTATCAACAGTTCCTGATAATGATTGAAGATTTGTTTTTGTTTTTGTAATAACATCATCTGAATAGTAATTTTTATCATAATCTACAGCAACATTTGGTACACCATCAGATAAAATAATCATATATTTGTGAGTACTATCTGTATTTTCTGTATAATATTTTTTAGCTAAAGTGATACCTGAATCTAAGTTTGTTCTTGGTCCAGTATATTGGATATTAGATACAGCTGTTAATAAAGCAGAAGAATCATTTGTTAAGTTAGATATTAATTGTGCATCTTCTATAGTACCTTCTTTTTTAATATCAGTATTTGTTGAAAAACTAACAACTCCAATTTTTAATTTAGTGTTATCTTTTAAAAGGTTAGTAATTAAAGTTTTGGCTGAATTAATAACTAAATCTTCTCTTGTTTTGTCTGTATCAACAGGTGTTAACATACTTTTTGAATTATCAATAACTAACATAATTTCACCAGAAGGTTTTGAACTTGTTTCATAATTGTTAACTCGTAATTCTAATGTGATTTCTTTGTTATTTAAATCCTTTGAGATTAATGTTCTTGTAGCTTTGGAATTATCTCCAAAATTAATTGTAGCAATAGGTTCTTTTATAACTGACATGATTACATCACTGTAAGCAGCCATAGATAAATTTCCTATTAGTATAAATAGTAAAAATAGAATTGATACAATTTTTAATTTTAAATTTTTCATTTGCTTCATTCCTTATATTAAATTTGAGTTTTCTTGGATAACTCATAAACCAAAGAAATATAAAGACTTAAAATGTATTAAAGCTATAAAAAGTCTACAATATTTCATATGTAGTTAATAACTGTAAATATTTTATTACAAAAAAGCATAAAAAACAATATAAATTATAGAAAAAATCAAAAAAATATGATATGCTAGTAACACTTATAATTAATATAACCACATAATTTAATAAAAATACTAATATGGAGATTTTAAAATGTTAGAGAAAATCAATTCACCAGAAGATATAAAAAAGTTGAATATTGAAGAAAAAAAAGAACTATCAGAAGAAATTAGAAAATATATATTAGAAATAGTATCAGAAAATGGAGGACATTTAGCATCAAATTTAGGAGTAGTAGAACTTACAATTGCACTTCATAGTGTTTATAATTTTCCAACAGATAAAATTGTATGGGATGTTGGGCATCAATCATATGTACATAAAATAATAACAGGAAGAAGAGAACAATTAAAAACATTAAGAAAATTAGATGGTATAGCTGGATTTCCTAAAAGTAAGGAATCTGAATATGATAATTTTAATACAGGGCATAGTAGCACATCAATTTCAGCTGCATTAGGAATGGCAAGAGCCCGAGATTTAAAGGGAGAAAATAATGATGTAATTGCAGTTATAGGTGATGGAGCTTTAACGGGAGGCATGGCATTAGAAGCTTTAAATGATGTAGGATATAGTAATACAAAAATGACAGTTATTTTAAATGATAACGAAATGAGTATTTCTAAAAATATGGGTGGTCTTAATATGTTTTTAAGCAAATTAAGAACTAAAAAATTATATAAAAAATCAAGTATATCTTTAAAAAAGATGTTATTGAAAGTACCTATAGTAGGAAAACCAAGTGTTAAGGTTATTCAAAGTGCAAAAAGAAGTATAAAGCAATTAATAATTCCTACAATGTTTTTTGAGGACATTGGTTTTATATATTTAGGCCCAGTTGATGGTCATAATATAGAAGAGCTAGAAAATATTCTAAGATTAAGTAAGCAATTAGATAAACCAGTGTTAGTCCATGTGTTAACGAAAAAAGGAAAAGGATATAAAATTGCAGAAGAAAATCCAGATAGATTTCATGCTACAGCTCCATTTGATATAAAAACGGGAAAAGCTAAAAAACAAAAATCAGATGATTATTCAAAAGTATTTGGAGAGAAATTAGTAGAACTAGCAAAGGAAAATCCAAATATTGTAGCAGTAACAGCATCAATGAAAGATGGAACAGGCTTAACAAAATTTGCAAAAGAATTTCCAGATAGATTTTTTGATGTGGGAATAGCAGAACAACATGCAGTTACAATGGCAGCAGGAATGGCAAAAGAAGGAATGATACCAGTAGTGCCAATTTATTCATCATTTTATCAAAGGGCATATGATCAAGTTATACATGATGTTGCAATGCAAGATTTACCAGTCGTTATGTGTGTAGATAGAGCAGGTGTTGTTGGAGCAGATGGAGAAACACATCAAGGAACACTAGATATGGCATTTTTTAGATTAGTACCACATTTAACAATTATGGCTCCAAAAGATTTTGAAGAATTTAGAGATATGTTGGAATTTGCAGTAAATTTAGGCAAACCAGTTGTAATTCGTTACCCAAGAGGGGGGGAAGAAAAGAGTATAAAATTTGAAAATCATCCTAAAATAGAGTTAGGAAAAGCAGAAAATATTAAAAGAGGAGAAAATCTTACAATTATAGCTATAGGAAAAAGAGTAGCAAAAGCATTAGAATTAGCAGAAAAAATAGAAAATCAGCATGAAAATATAACAGTAGAAGTTATAAATGCGAGATTTTTAAAACCATTAGATAAAGAAACAATAAAACAATCAATAGTAAAAACGAAAAAAGTTATTACTATGGAAGATGGTACAGAAATAAATGGGTTAGGCACAGCTGTTGAAGAATTGATAGTAGAAGAAAAACTACAGGGAATAGAATTAGAGAAACAAGCATGGCCAGATGAATTTATAAAACATGGGACAGTAGAGCAACTTGAAAAAATTTTTGTCCCAGAGGGACGGTTCTTGTGGGACATTTTTGTCCCATGGGGACAGATATTTATTAAAGGAATAGTATTCTAAAGTTTCATAAAAAGAATAAAGTTTCATAAAAAAGAAAAGAGGAAATGTATGGATAGAACAAAAATTTTAAGCGAATATAAAAAACAAGAAGATAAAATTTTATTAGGACAAGTATTAGATAAAATTGATTTTGTAAGACAACGTGAAAAACTTGAAAATACTGATTTTTTAGATATGTATCAATTATCACTTGTAAGTAATTTTCTAAAAAAAATTGATTTTACAAATTATATTTTCTATGGAGGTTTTGAAGAAAGTGAAAGAAAAGTTTTAATTTTATATCCTGAAAAGTATAATTTAGAAATGGTTGAAAAAAATTATTCTAAAATAATAAAAATAATTAGAATTAATTTAGCAGAAGAGGATTATAAAAAGTATTCACATAGAAATTATTTAGGTGGAATTGTTAAAATCGGAATGAAAAGAGAGAAAGTAGGAGATATCCTAGTTTTTGATGAGGGTGCAGATATTTTAGTAAAAGAAGAAAGTTCTTTGATTTTAAAACAAGAGTTAGGAACACTTACAAGATTTGAAAATGCAAAATTTGAGATTTTGGATATAAATGATTTAAGAAAACAAGAATTAAAAGTAGAAGAAATTAGCATTATAGTTCCTTCATTTAGACTTGATAATTTTGTATCAGATTTAGCAAAAACATCAAGAAGTAAAGCAGTTCAAATTATTGAAAGTGAAAGAGTATTTATAAATGGAAAATGCGAGACTAAAGTTTCAAAACAAGTTAAGTCCGGCGATATTATCACAATTCGTGGAAAGGGAAGATTTGTTGTAAAAGAATTCGGTGGAAATACTCGTAGTGGTAGAACAGTTGTAAAAATTGAAAAATATGTGTAGATAAGGAGAAAAAATATGATAATAGGGATAGATATAGACGATACTTTAACAGATATAAGAGATGAACTTAAAAAAGTCACATTGGATTATGCAAATAGCTTAAATAAACAAATAAATGAAGATACTGTAAGTTTGGATAAAAATAATGATGGAAGTAGTTTTAAAGAAAAATATAATTTTACGCATGAAGAATTACAGTATTTTTTTAAAAACATTCAAGAAAAAATTATAAAAAGTGCAGAACCAAGAGAAGATGTTGTAGAATGTATAAAAAAGATAAGAGAAGATGGAAATCAAATATATATAATAACAGCAAGAGATTATGAATTTCATGATGATCCATATGGGATAAGCAAAGAATGGCTTGGTAAAAATGGTATAGAATATGATAAATTAGTTGTAAATGCTAGAAGTAAGGCTAAGGCTTGTTTAGAAGAAAAAGTAGATATTTTTATAGATGATAAATTATCTAATTGTATGGATGTTTCAAATGCAGGTATATTGACAATTAGAATTACTAATTATGAAGATGAACATCAAAATATAGTGAACAAGAAAAATTGGAAAGATATATATGAATATATAAAACAAATAAAAATAAATTAGAAAATAAGGAAAGTCATGTGATTTTCCTTATTTTAGAATTATAATATTTTATTCATAATAATAGCATCATCATCATTGTAGTAATTTTTTCTAACACTAATTTGCTCAAAACCATATTTTTTATACAAAAGAATTGCAGGAGTATTTTTTTCATTGACTTCTAGCATAATAGAAAGAATATTATTTTTTTTAGCATATTTAAGTAAATTATCTAAAAGTAAAGAACCAATGTGTTGGTTTCTTGCACTTTTTTTAACAACAATATTCATTAAATCTGCTTCATCAAAAATAATTTTAATTCCAGCAAAACCGATAATTTCATTTTCATATTTAGCAACGAGAAAATAAGAATTTTTACTTTCAATTTCTTGTTTTAATGTATCAGGATTCCAAAAATCATCAAAATCAGAAAGCAGATTGTCAGATATTGTATAAAAATCATTTATAGTCATTTTATTGAATTGTAAATCCATAAACTATGCATTTCCTTTCTCTTCTAATTGTCTTTCTGCTTGAGATTTTTTTAAGTATAAAGGTAAAATTTCTTCACCGTGGAAATTATTTCTAGTAAATTTTTTTAGAGCTGCAAGATTTAAATTTTCAACAGATAAATGGTTAAATAAAGATTTACTAGAAAATGCATCTCCAACAAATTTTATCTCTTTATTTGAATATTTAGAATCTAATAAATCAGTTACTTCTTGTTTTGTTTTTGCAGAAGGTGCTTCTAAAATTACATATTCATTATTTCTTAATTCATATAAAGCAAAATAACAATTATCATTTTTGCAGTCTATTGCACTACAAACAATTGATGGTTCTTTAATTTGATAAGCTAAAATTTCTAAACTATCAATACCAACGCAAGGGATTGTTAAACTATCAGAAAAAGCTTTAGCTGTTGCAACACCTATTCGTATACCTGTAAAAGAACCAGGTCCAATATCGATAGCAATTAAATCAAAATCTTTTAATACAAGAGAATTTTTTTCTAAAATCTGTTTTAAAATAGGCATTAATGTTTCAGAATGAGTTAGCCCATTATTCAATTCTATTTTATCAATTGATTTTTCGTTTTCAAAAATTCCAACACCACATAATTTACTAGAGGTATCAATACATAAAATCTTCAAAATAACACTTCCTTTATTATTAATTAAAATTTTCTATTAATTTGTCAAATTTTGAGCCATGAGATGTAAGGTTTAAAATTCGACTATTTTCATTTCCATTTTTAATATTTTTTGAAAAAGTAATTTCTAAATAATCTTTTGGAAGAGCATCTTTAATTAATTCTCCCCACTCTATTAAACAGATTCCTTTTTCAAAATATTCTTCTCCACCAATTTCATAAAATTCAGAAGAATCTTCTAATCTGTAAACATCAAAATGATAGATATTTATATCATTTTTACAATATTCATTTACAATAGTAAATGTAGGACTTGATATTTCATTTTCTAATCCAAAATAAGATAAAAAACCTTCTGTAAACTTTGTTTTGCCAGCTCCTAACTCGCCAGTAAGAACGATAATATCTTTTGGCTTTAAATAAGAAGCAAGTTTTTTTCCGAAATTTAAAGTATCTTTTTCAGAATTAGAGTAAAAAGTATAATTCATAATAGAAAATCCTCCTAAAATTAATTTATATATTGTATATTAAATATAGTAATTATTATAATATAAAAAAATGAAAATTTCAATCAAATGTATTGATTATTTTCTAAACATGTAATATAATCGTAACGAATTTGTAATAAAAGTGAAATAAAAATATTTTAACTTAAAAATATTAGAAATAATAAGAATATTAGTGGCATAGATTTAAAAGATTATAATATTCCTCATGTCACGTACTAATGATAGAAATACCCAAATGGTAAAACTAATTTAGAAGGGAAGAGGGTTATGTTTAAATTTGGTTTTGGACAAGATGTTGGAATAGATTTAGGAACTGCAACAGTAATTGTATATGTAAAAGGAAAAGGAATTGTACTTAGAGAACCATCAGTAGTAGCTGTTGATAATAATTCAGGAGATGTATTAGCAGTTGGTGGAGAGGCTAGAAGAATGCTAGGAAGAACACCAGGAAATATTATAGCAACAAGGCCTTTAAGAGAAGGCGTTATATCTAATTATACAGTAACTGAAAAAATGCTTAAATATTTTATAGGGAAAGTATGTGGAAAATCATTATTTGCTCCAAGAATTATGATTTGTATACCATCACAAGTAACCGAAGTTGAGAAAAAAGCAGTTATAGATGCAGCAATGCAAGCAGGAGCAAGGAAAGTTTATTTAATAGAAGAACCAATTGCAGCCGCTATTGGAGCTGGAATAGATATAGCAAAACCTTGTGGAAACATGGTTGTAGATATTGGCGGAGGAACAACAGATATTGCTGTAATTTCTTTAGGAGGTTCAGTTGTTAATGCTTCTTTAAAAGTTGCAGGAGACAAATTTGATGAGTATATTGTTAAATATGTTAAAAGAAAACACAATATAGTTATAGGAGAAAGAACAGCAGAAGATTTAAAAGTAAATATAGGATGTGTTTATCCAAAAATTCAAGATGCAGAAATGGATATTAGAGGAAGAGATTTATCAACAGGATTACCAAAAACAGTAACAATACATTCTAGTGAAATGCTAGAAGCATTAATAGAACCAGCAATGATGATTGTTGATGCTGTACATGGAGTTCTAGAAAGGACACCACCTGAACTTGCAGCAGACATTAGTGATAAAGGAATTTATATGACAGGTGGAGGTTGCTTAATAGATGGCTTAGATAAATTGTTGCAAGAAAAAACAGGAATTAATGTTATGATTGCTCAAGATTCTGTTTCATGTGTAGCTTTAGGTACAGGAAAAGCATTAGATAATTTAGATGTATTAGATGCAAGAAAGTAAAAAAATAATGAGCATACAAATCAGGTTAAAAAATACAAATGTACAAATCATGTTGAAAAATATAAATATATAAATCAGGTTGAAAAATAATTATAGTTAATTCTTTTCCAACCTGATTTCTAGTAGAAGGAATGATAAAATAAATGAAAAAAGTAGTAAAATTTATCACACTAGGTTGTAAGGTAAACCAATATGAAACAAATGCAATGGCACAAAAATTTTTAGAAAAAGGTTATGAAGCAATAGAAGAAAATAGTGAAAATCATAATGAAAAAGCAGATATATGTATTATAAATACATGTACTGTAACAAATATGTCAGATAGAAAATCAAGACAAATGCTAAGAAGAGAAAAAGAAAATAACCCAAGTTCTATAATTGTGGCAGTTGGATGTTATGCACAAGTTGCAAAAAAAGAACTAGAGAATATTGGAGAAATAGACTTAGTATTAGGAAATAATGAAAAAGTAGATATAGTAAAATATGTAGAAAGATATATAAAAGAAAAAGAAAAGCAGGAAGAAATAGAAGATGTAATGCAAACCAGAGAATTCTATGATTTTGGAGAAATTACATTTACAGAAAAAACGAGAGCAGTTGTAAAAGTCCAAGATGGATGTGATAGATTTTGTTCATACTGTATTATTCCATATGCTAGAGGAAGAGTTAGAAGCAGAAGACCAGAAAATGTTATTGCGGAAATTAGACAAATAGCAGAGAAAGGGATAAAAGAAGTTGTAATAACAGGAATTCACATAGCATCATATGGAAAGGATTTTGTAAATAGTAAAGATGTTAAACTTAAAAATTATAAATTAATTGATTTGCTAGAAGAAATAAATAAAATAGAAGGAATAAAGAGAATTAGGCTAGGATCAATAGAACCATTGCTAATTACAGAAGAGTTCATGGAAAGACTTAGTAAATTAGAAAAAATATGTCATCATTTTCATTTATCACTTCAAAGTGGATGTGATGAAACTTTAAAAAGAATGAACAGAAGATACACAACAGAACAATTTAGAGAAATTGTAAAAATAATAAGAGAAACATATTCTGATGCAAATTTAACAACAGATATAATAGTAGGATTTCCAGGGGAATCAGAAGAAGAATTTAAAAAAACATATAAATTTTTATCAGAAATAAAATTTTATAAAATGCATGTTTTTAAATATTCACAAAGAAAAGGAACAAAAGCAGCAGTTATGCCAAATCAAGTTCCAGGAGATATAAAAGAACAAAGAAGTAAGGAACTTATAGAATTATCAGATAAAAATGAATTGGAATATAACAAATTTTACGTAGGAAAAAAAGTAGAAGTTTTATGGGAAGAAACCAAAAATGGAGTAATAAAAGGGCATACACAAAATTATATTGAAGTAATAGCAGATATTCCAAATATTGATAATACTACAAATTTAAATAAAGATAGTGTTAAATTAGAAAATGAAATAAAAGAATCAACATGTATTGGAGCATATAAAAATGAAATAAAAGTCGAATTGTAGTATGAAATTATAGAAAAAATATAAAGATTTATAAATTAAACATGTAACATAACTGTAATAATTTTGTCATGAAAAAATAATATAAAAAAGAAGTGAAAAACTTGATAAAATAAAAAATATATAGTATAACAATAATAAGAAAATACAACACAAAGGAGGAAGAAAGATGGCAGAATTAGAAGAAAAATCAGGTGCATTCGGAGGAGTATCATTTGAAAATTCAGAAGTAGAAGAAGTACAAGCTAATACTCAAGAAATGGAAGCTGGAACAATAAGAAATGAAAAATTACCAGCTAAAGTAGGATTTTGGCAAAAATTTAAAGCATTCTGGCTACAAGAAATAGATTGGAATAAAGAAATCAAAGTTGAATTAACACCAAAGCAACAAAAAGTTGAAGATGAAATCAATGAATTTTTACATCAAGAAATTACATGGGAAAAAGTACATGACTTTTTATTTCAAGAAGTAAAATTCGGTAAAAATAAATAATGTCCCAGAGGGACGGTTCTTGTGGGACATTTTTGTCCCGTAGGGACAGATGTACAATGTTTAAGTTATAAATTTAATATTGTGAATTTTTTGTGAAAAAGTAAAGAATGTATAGCATACATAAAAAAAGTATGGTATACTTTTTTTGTATTGTTTAAGGGGGAAAACAATTAATTATAAAAGAAAGAAGTGATAATTTTTATATGTCAAGAACCAAGAGACAATACAATGATATAAGAGTATATCATATTATTTTTAGAGGAATAGATAGACAGGATATATTTTTAGAAAATAAGGATAAAGAAAAATTTTTGCAAATATTAAAAGATGAAAAGCAAAAGTACTATTTTGCACTTTATTCTTATTGCTTAATGGATAACCATATTCATATGGTTGTTTTCGATGAAAAACAGCAACTTTCGAAAATTATGCAAAGCATTGCAATAAGATATTCAATATATTTTAATAAAAAATATGATAGAATAGGGCATTTATTTCAAGATAGGTATTTTAGCAAAATAGTAGAAGACAGAGAGTACTTTGTACAACTATGTAGATATATTCATCAAAATCCGGTAAAAGCAGGAATTTCAAAAACTGAGGAATATATATGGAGTAGTTATAACGAGTATATAGATAATGCAAAAATTATAGATACTAAATTACTATTTAATATTTTTTCAACAAATTTAATAGAAGCAAAACAAGAATTTATAAAATTTCATCAAATTATATCTCAATTTGAAAAAGAATATAAAGATGTAGAAATTATAGATAAATTAAAAATAAATGATAAAGAAGCTATAACTATTATATGTGATAAGCTAAATATAAAAAATGTTAAAGAAATATTGAATTTGAATAATAATATCAGAAATGAAAAAATAGCACAAATAAAGAAGATAGAAGGATTGAGTAATAGGCAGTTAGCAAGGATATTGGGAATAAATAGAAAGATAATTGACAGAGCAGAATGAATTGAAAATTAGTAATACATAAGTATGTTTATAGGAATACAAAATATAAAAAATTATATGTATAAGAGTGCAAAACACTATGAAACATATTATATTTGTTTGGTGTATAAAATTAAAATAAGGAAAGTAGACAGTAGGACATCTGTCCCCATGGGACAAAAATGTCCCACAAGAACCGTCCCTCTGGGACAAGGAGGAAAAAATGGCAAAAAATAAAACAGTTTTTGTATGTAATGAATGCGGAAATGAATCAGCAAAATGGCTTGGAAAGTGTCCGGCTTGTGGGAGCTGGAATAGCTTTTTTGAGCAAAAAATTGTAGAAAGTAAAAATAGTTCTTTAAAAGATATGAAACCTAATTCTAATATTCCACAAAAACTAAGTTCTTATGAGGCAAAAGAGACAATAAGAACATCTACTGGTTTTGATGAATTAGACAGAGTATTAGGAGGAGGACTAGTAAAAGGTTCACTAATATTATTAGGAGGAGAACCAGGTATAGGAAAATCAACATTGATTTTGCAGTTATGTGATAAAGTGCAAGGGGAAGGAAATGTGCTTTATGTTTCAGGTGAAGAGTCTGCTGAACAAATAAAATTAAGAGCTGATAGATTGCGGAATTAAAAATGATAATATTCTATTTTTGGGAGAAACAGATATTGATATTGTAAATCAAAATATTATTAATTTGAATCCTAAATTAGTAATTATAGATTCAATTCAAACAATGTATTCTGAAGAAATATCTGCAGCAGCAGGAAGTGTAAGCCAAGTAAGAGAAATAACCTCTCAAATTATGAGAGTATGTAAATTAAGAAATATAACAACAATTATTATTGGACATGTAACAAAAGATGGAAATATTGCAGGTCCAAGAGTGTTAGAACATATGGTAGATACAGTGTTATATTTAGAGGGAGAAAGATATTTTTCATACCGTATTTTAAGAGGAGTTAAAAATAGGTTTGGTTCAACAAATGAAATTGGAATGTTTGAAATGAGAGGAGAAGGAATGTGTGAAATAACAAATCCATCAGATGTTCTTATTTCGGATAGTGAAGAAAATCCAGCAGGTTCGTGCATTGTGTCTTGTATGGAAGGAACAAGGTCAATTCTAGTTGAATTACAAGCATTAACAGCACAAAGTGTATTTGGAATTCCAAAAAGAACCGCAAATGGAATTGATTATAACAGACTAGCTTTACTTATAGCTGTTTTGGAAAAAAGAGCAGGCTTGATGTTAGGTGGACAAGATGTGTATTTAAATGTTGTTGGGGGATTAAAAATAAATGAACCATCAATAGATTTAGGAATTATTATTGCAACAGCATCAAGTTTCAGAAATATTCCAATTAGCAAGGATGTTGTAATTATGGGAGAAGTTGGCCTAACAGGAGAAGTTAGAAGAATAAATTTAATAGAAAAAAGATTGAAAGAAGCAGAAAAATTAGGATTTAAAAAATGTATTATTCCAGAAAGTAACAAAAAAGGCTTGAAAGAACAATTCAAATTAGATATAATAGGGGTCAGAGATGTAAATGAAGCAATGAAAAAGTTAGGACTAAGAAGGGAGAATTAACTTGAGAAAGAATAAAGATAACAGCACAACAGAACTTTTAAGATTAATTGCACCCCGGAACACCAATAAGAGATGGGTTAGAAAATATCCTAAGAGCTAAAACAGGTGCATTATTACTAATTACTGACAATAACGAAATTATAAAACAAATAGTAGATGGTGGTTTTACAATAAATGAGGATTATTCATCATCGAAATTATATGAACTTGCAAAAATGGATGGAGCAATTGTACTAAGTGGAGACTTAAAGAAAATTTTATTTGCAAATGCACAATTAATACCATCAAGAGAAATAGAAACAAGAGAAACTGGAACAAGACATAGGACTGCAGAAAGAACAGCAAAGCAAACAGGAGAACTTGTTATAAGTATTTCACAAAGAAGAAATATAATAACAATATTTAAAGGAGATTTTCGTTATATCCTAGAAGATACAAATGCAGTATTAAATAAGGCAAACCAAGGAATTCAAACACTAGAAAGATACAAAAAAGTATTTGATAATAGGCTAGATATTTTAAATGAATATGAATTTAATGATATAGTTACATTAAAAAATGTAATTGATGTTATTCAAAGAGCTGAAAGAGTTATGAGAATAGCTGATGAAATACAAAGACAAATAGATGAACTTGGGGAAGATGGAAGATTAGTAAAAATGCAATTAGATGAACTAATAGCTGGAATTGAAAAAGAAGAATTACTTATAATAAAAGATTATATTGTACCAACAAAGAAAAAAAGAACACCAGAAAAAGTGCTTGAAGAAATAGCAGAACTTTCTGATGAAGAAATTATGAGAGAAACAACAATTTCTAAACTATTAGGATATGAAACATTTGACAATTATGATGAAGTTGGTGTATATACAAGAGGATATCGTATTTTAAATAAAATACCACGAATGCCATCAAACATTGTAGAAAACCTAATAATGTCATTCAAATCATTTCAACATATTTTGGCAGCAGATATAGAAAGCTTAGATGAGGTTGATGGAATTGGAGAAGTAAGGGCAAGAACAATTAAACAATCCTTAAGGAGAATGCAAGAACAATTCATATTTGAATAATATTGGTTTATAGGTATCCATAAAAACCTAAATATATCATAAGATAAGGGAAGTAAAATGAAAAAAACAGTAAACATTATTTGGATTATTGCTTTAATAGCAGTTATAGTTTTAATAGGAGTAGTATGCTTTGGATATTATAAAAAAGCAACATTAAATATTCAAAATCCATTAGTAACAATGGAAATAGAAAACTTTGGAACAATAAAATTAGAATTGTATCCAGACCAAGCACCAGAAGCGGTAGCAAACTTTATTACATTAGCTAACAACGGATTTTATAATGGAACAAAATTCCATAGAGTAGTAAAGGATTTTATGGTTCAAGCCGGAACAAAAGATGGAGATGGAAAAACAGATGCAACATTAGGAGATTTAAATGAAACAGAATCAACAACATCATATTCTATAAAAGGTGAATTTTTAGCAAATGGAGTTACTAATACAGTAAAATTTGAGGAAGGGACTTTAGCAATGGCTAGAGCTGATTATACACAAGCATCTTCAAGCCTTACAACACAATCTTATAATTCTGGATGTTCACAATTTTTTATAATGACAAAAGAGAATAGCAATTTAAATGGATATTATACATCATTTGGAAAAGTAACAGAAGGATTAGATGTATTACATAAAATTGAAGAAGTTGAAGTAACAAAAGCTGCAGGACAAGAAAATTCTGAAAACGCAGAAGTTAGTACACCTGTAAATCCACCAGTAATTACATCTATTTCAGTAGAAACATATGGAGTAAATTATGGAAAACCAGAAACTTTAACACCATTTGATTACACATCTTGGTTATATAGCCAATATGGGACAAATAAAACTAATTAGATGTTGTAAATTAAAAAATAAATGATAAAATTTAAAAATCACTTGCTAATTTTTTTAGCAAGTGGTAAACTATAAATAGATTAAAAAAAAACCGATTTTGTCGGAAAATTTTTTAATCTTTTTTTATTTTTAAGAATGTCCTATGATATTCAAATATATAAATTTAGGAGGGAAATATGAATACAAAATACATATTTGTAACAGGTGGAGTAGTATCAGGTTTAGGAAAGGGAATTACTGCTGCATCATTAGGGAGATTATTAAAAAATAGAGGTTATAAGGTAACTATACAAAAATTTGACCCTTATATAAATGTGGATCCAGGAACAATGAATCCATATGAACATGGAGAGGTTTTTGTTACAGATGATGGAGCAGAAACAGATTTAGATTTAGGCCATTATGAAAGATTTATTAATGAAAATTTAACTAAAAATTCAAGTGTAACAATGGGAAGAATCTATTCAAATGTAATTGAAAAAGAAAGAAGAGGAGATTACTTAGGAAAAACTGTACAGGTAATTCCACATATTACAAATGAAATAAAAGAAAAAATTTATGGCTTCGAAGGAACAGATACAGATATAGTAATAACAGAAGTTGGAGGAACAGTTGGAGATATAGAAGGCTTGTCTATTATAGAAGCAATAAGACAGGTTGGGTTAGAAAAAAATCCAGAGGATGTATGTTTTATACATGTTACACTTTTACCATATATATTTGGTTCAAATGAAATAAAATCAAAACCAACTCAGCACTCTGTAAAAGAATTACAAAGTTTAGGAATTCAACCAGATATTTTGGTATGCAGAACAGAACAAGATATACCAGAAACAATAAGGGAAAAATTAGCATTATTCTGTAATGTAAGAAAAACAAGTGTAATACAAAATAAAACAGCAGATTGTTTATATGCAGTGCCATTAATGTTAGAAGAGGAAGGATTAGCAAGAGAAGTTTGCAATCATCTAAAATTAGATAGATATATTCCGGATAATAGAAAATGGGAAGAAATGATAGAAAAAATTAGAAATATAGATGAAAATAATGTTGTAAAAATTGCTATTGTTGGGAAATATATAAAATTAGAGGACTCATATATTTCTGTAATAGAGAGTATTAGACATGCAGGATTTGCAAATAATGTTCAAACAGAAGTGGAATTAATAGATTGTGAAAAAATAACGAAAGAAACTGTTACTGATATTCTTCAAGGATTCCAAGGAATAATTGTACCAGGAGGATTTGGAAATAGAGGAATTGAAGGTAAAATAGAAACAATACGTTATGCAAGAGAAAATAAAATACCATTTTTGGGAATTTGTTTGGGAATGCAAATGACAGTTGTAGAATATGCTAGAGATGTTTTAGGATTAAAAGATGCAAATTCTCAAGAATTTGATGAAAATACTCCAAATCAAGTTATACATATAATGGAAGACCAAAAAGATGTTAAGAAAAAAGGCGGAACAATGCGTTTAGGAGCATATCCATGTTTAATAAAAAAAGATACATTAGCATATGAAGTTTATGGAAAAGAAGAAATCTCAGAAAGACATAGACATCGTTTTGAATATAATAACAGTTATAAAGAAAAATTGGAAAGTGCCGGTTTAATTTGCTCAGGTACTTCTCCAGATGGAAATTTAGTTGAGATTGTAGAGATATCTAAAAAAGAACATCCTTATTTTATAGCTGGTCAATTCCATCCAGAATTAAAGTCAAGACCAAATAATCCAGCACCATTATTTGTAGGTTTAATCAATGCGGCTAAAGGTGTAAAATAATTTTTGAATTTACATAATTTGCAATAAATGAAAATATGTGCTATAATTACATTGTAATAAAAAATTATTTTTTTGGAGGTTAATAAGACATGAATTGGAACGAAACAGGAATGTACAAAGTGACAGAGGGTGATATTACAATAGTTGATTTAGACAGCAAAGAAGAGATGCTATATATTATTGACCGAAAAAACAAAATTGTAATTCGGTCAATGATGGAAAGTGATATCGAGGCTTGTGTTGAAGTAATGGACAATTTTAGTCGATATGAAAAGGAAAAAATTAAAAAAGAGTTAGAGGAAAAATTACCTAAAAAAGGTTCACAATTTCGCTATTTTGCAATCGAAAAAATAGTTGGAAAAGAAAGAATTAAAAATTGGGATGAAATCTACGGATTAGAGAAAGTCCCTATAGGGATTGGACGAAAGAATTTATTTATGGCATTTTTAGGAAAACCAACAATGAAAGAAGGAATAGAGATGTTTTTATGCACCAAAGAAGAAAAAAATGCTTCATATGTGCGAGAAAATATTAAGACATTGGCAATATTTCTTGGAATCGACGGAATATCGACTATAGAAGATATTAAAAGAAAATAACCTACCACGTAACCCCGGCTTGTGTCGGGGCTATTTTTTTGTTCTAAAATCAAAAAATGAAAATATAATATATAGTCAAATAATATAAATAAAGTGTATAGTACCGAATGCTAGAATATAAACAAAAATTTAAGAAATGTGAAATTTGTGTGAATTTTAGCAAACTCTATTGACAATTGCTAAAAAAAGGTATAGATTATTAGCAGTCAAATAAAAGAGTGCTAAATAAAAAAACAATAAAATATATAAAATTTTAAGGAGGGATTCATCATGATAAAACCATTAGGAAGTAGAGTATTAATAAAAATGAAAGAAGGCGAGGAAACAACAAAAAGTGGAATTCTTTTAGCAAGTAGTGCACAAGAAAAGCCACAAATAGCTGAAGTAATAGAAGTTGGACCTGGAGAAAAAATAGATGGAAAAAATGAAGAAATGTATGTAAAAGTTGGAGATAATGTAATAGTAAGCAAATATTCTGGAACAGAAGTAAAATATGAAGGTATAGATTACATTATAGTAAAACAAGAAGACATTTTAGCTATAGTAGACTAGACTAAATTAAAATGAGTAATTAAAATCATAAATGTTATTTTAAAATTGTGAAAATCAAATATAAAGAAGGGAGATTGATTTAAAATGGCAAAACAAATTAAATTTGGAGAAGATGCAAGAAAATCTTTATTAGAAGGAGTTAATAAATTAGCAGATACTGTAAAAGTTACATTAGGACCAAAAGGAAGAAATGTAGTATTAGATAAAAGCTTTGGAGCACCACTAATTACAAATGATGGTGTAACAATAGCAAAAGAAATAGAATTGGAAGATAAATTCGAAAATATGGGAGCAAGACTTGTAAAAGAAGTATCAGAAAAAACAAATGATGTTGCAGGTGATGGTACTACAACAGCAACAGTTTTAGCACAAGCAATGGTAAAAGAAGGAGTTAAAAATGTAGCAGCTGGTGCAGATCCAATGGCAATGAAGAGAGGTATTGACAAAGCAGTTACAGTAGCAGTTGATGAATTAAAGAAAATCAGTGTACCAGTAAATGGAAAAGAAGATATTGCAAGAGTTGCAAGTATTTCAGCTAATAATGAAGAAGTTGGAGAATTAATAGCAGAAGCAATGGAAAAAGTTTCAAAAGATGGAGTTATTACAATTGAAGAATCAAAAACATCTAATACAGAATTAAATGTAGTTGAAGGAATGCAATTTGATAAAGGATATGTATCACCATATATGGTAACAGATACAGATAAAATGGAAGCAGTTGTAGACAATCCATATATTTTAATAACAGACAAAAAAATTAGTAATATACAAGAAATTTTACCATTATTAGAAGCATTAATGCAACAATCAGGTAAATTAGTTATAATTTGTGATGATATAGAAGGAGAAGCTTTATCAACTTTAGTATTAAATAAATTAAGAGGTGTATTAAATGTAGTAGCTGTAAAAGCACCAGGATTTGGAGATAAAAGAAAAGCAATGCTACAAGATATTGCAATTTTAACAGGAGGAGAAGTTATTACATCAGATTTAGGATTAGAATTAAAAGATACACAAATTGAACAATTAGGTAGAGCAAAACAAGTAAAAGTTCAAAAAGAAAATACAATAATAGTAGATGGAGCAGGAGATAAACAACAAATAGCTGATAGAGTTGGACAAATAAAAGCACAAATTGCTGAAACAAAGAGTGAATATGACAAAGAAGGGTTACAAGAAAGACTTGCCAAAATGGCAGGAGGAGTTGCTGTAATAGGTGTAGGAGCTGCTACAGAAACAGAAATGAAAGACAAAAAATTAAGAATAGAAGATGCATTATCAGCAACAAAAGCAGCAGTAGAAGAAGGTATAGTAGCAGGTGGTGGAACAGCTTTAATAAATGTAGCACCAGAAGTAGAAAAAACTGTAAATGAATTAACAGGTGGAGAAAAATTAGGAGCAGAAATTATCTTAAAAGCATTAGAAGAACCAGTAAAACAAATTGCAAGAAATGCAGGATTAGAACCAGCTGTTATTGCAGATAAAGTAAAAAAATCAGAAGTAGGAATAGGATTTGATGCAGCTACAGAAGAATATGTAGATATGAAAAAAGCAGGAATTGTAGACCCAACAAAAGTTACAAGAAGTGCATTACAAAATGCAGCTTCAATAGCATCAATGATTATTACGACAGAAAGTTTAGTAACAGATGCTCCAGAAAAAGATTGTCATTGTGGTCATAATGATGCAGGAATGGGAGCTGGAATGGAAGGAATGTACTAATAAGTGTTAAATAGTTTTGATAAAGAAAGTTTTGTACGCAAATTTTATTAGATTTTTATGTATGAAAAAAATTCTAGAAAAAATTCGGAAAAATTTAAAACTTTTTTCAAAAATCTCTTGACAGTTATAAAAAAATCATTTATAATCTATAACTGTCAGGAGCAATCGCAGGTGTAGTTCAATGGTAGAACCTCAGCCTTCCAAGCTGATGACGTGGGTTCGATTCCCACTACCTGCTCCAACGACGTATCTGTTCGAATTTTATATAGAACAGGTGGATATGAAAATCAATCAGTAAAATGGTTGATTTTTTTGTGGTTATTGGAAAATGGTTAAAAAAACGACAAATCTAAATTGATTTGTCGTTTCTTTAAACAGCTTAATGAATTTTTTTGAAATATAGTTCGTTAAGACCGTTTTTCTAAATACTTTTTTCTAGTTGCTTCTCCTCCACGGATATGCCGTTCGGCTTTATTTTTTTCTAATTTTTTCAATGCTTCTGTAGTTGGCATGACTTTTGTTAGATAAGTATAGACTGTGGATTTAGAAATATCACAATGTTTTGCAGTATCTCTGACAGTTGTTTCATGATTATTAAAATATTTAACTACTTTTTTTATTTCGTCTATATCTCTCATTATTTTTCTCCAAATAAAGACAACTAAAATTAATTTTACAAATTTATATAATTTGTAAATGCAATTGAAAAATGCAATTATGCAGATTCAATGTTTCCGTTAGTAGGTAATGTTGCAATTTTTAAATCATCTTTAAATAATGACTTAAATAACTCAGGTTCATTCATTCGTAATATCCAATTTGATAGTTCATTAGGCATTTCTTTGGTTAAAATGTTAATTACTTTTTCTTCTGTTATACCAAAATGAATGGATGTACTTTTGATAGTTGAATCTTTAGAAGAGTTGAAAAAAATTACTACATTTTTTGTAAATGCTAAATTATCTGTAAGTGATTCAAAGCTTTGTTTTTCAGAATCATTTGTTGATAATTTAGCTTTTGTAAGAGTTAAATCATTCATAGTGAACCTCCTTTAGAAACTAAAACAATAAGATATAATAATTATAATTAATTGGAAAAAAATGGAATAAAAAATTTACAAAAAATATAAAAGTATATATAAAAAAGAATAAAATTTTATAAGAATTATATAAAAAATAAAATATTATATAATGTTGTATAAATAATAAAAAAATAATAAAAAATTCAAAAAAAGTTGTATTTTTTACTAATATTATATATAATAGAGAACAAATCAGAAAGAATTAGAAACAAGGAGGAAAAACATAAAAATGAATGAAATAATAGAGAAAGACAAAATGCCTAAGATAAAAGTAATAGGAGTAGGAGGAGCTGGAAATAATGCAATAAATAGAATGATTGAAGATAATGTAAGTGGAGTATCATTTTATATGATGAATACAGAAACTGGTACATTAAAAAGATCAAGAACAAGTAATATTTTACAAATAGGAGTTCAAACAACTAGAGGATTAGGAGCTGGAGCAAATGAACTTGTTGGAGAAAGAGCAGCTATTGAAAATAAAGAAGAAATTAAACAAATTTTGCAAGGAGCAGATTTGGTGTTTATAACTGCTGGAATGGGTGGAGGAACAGGAACAGGAGCAGCACCAATTGTTGCAGAAATTGCAAAAGAAATGGGAATTTTAACAATAGGGATTGTAACAAAACCATTTTTATTTGAGGGAAAAGCTAGAAAATTAAGAGCAGATAAGGGAACTGAAAGATTAAGAAATAATGTTGATGATTTAATTGTTGTATTAAATGACAATTTATTAAAAGTAACAGATACAAAGATAACATTAGATAAAGCATTTTCTTTAGCTGATGACGTTTTGGAACAAGGTATTACAAGTATAACAGATTTATTAACATCAATAGGAGAAGTTAATATAGATTTTGCGGATATAAAAACAACTATGAGTTATAAAGGCAAAGCATATATGGGAATAGGAAGAGCAAGTGGAGAAAAGAAGATAGAAGAAGCTGTTAGACAAGCTATTGAAAATCCTTTAACAGAAAGCAAAATTGATGGAGCAAAAGGTGTTATATTTAATGTAAAAGGAGACGAATCATTAAGTTTAATAGAAATAAATAGTGCAATAGGACTAATTAATGAGAAAATAAGTGATGATGCCAATGTTATATTTGGAACAGTAATTGATAATAATATGGGTGAGGAAGTATCAGTAACTGTAATAGCAACAGGAATTGAAGAAAAAGCAGAAATAAGAAAATAGTAAAATTATTATCTATATAATATAAATAAAACTAAAATAATAACTAATAAAGTGTTGTTTATAATGTTTGGAGGAAAAACTTATGAAAAAGTTATTAGTAATAATTTGTGTGTTATTAATTATATTTGTAGGAATGTATATATATAAAATAAATAGTAATCAAGATAATGTAACAGCTCAGGAAGTACAAAATATTCAAGATTATATAAAAAAAATATACATGTGGAAAGAAGTTACAGGAGAGGCATTACCTGAATTTGATGATATAAATGAAGCTCCAGATAATTGGTTATGGGAAGTTGTAAAAAAAGATTTAGAAGATTATGAACTTACTTATGAACAAATTCAACAAAAGTCAGAAGAACTTTTTGGTAATAACTTTTCAAAAGCATTTCCAAAAGATGGAACAGATTACATGTGGTTTGATGAAGAGACAAATAAATATTATTCAACAGGAATAGGGCTAGATAGTCAAGAAGACTCATTTTTTATTAATAAAATAGATAAAACAAATGATGGATATCAGGTAGAAATAGCTGAATACATTGTTGATTACTCAGAATACACTTCTGTAGAAAATGAAGAAATGGCTAACCAAGATATACAAAAAAATCAATTAGATAATGAAGCAGAAGAAATTATAGAGCCAGGGTATAATATTTATATAAAAAATCTGGATGGAAATGTTATACAAACTGTCAAATCAACAGAAAGTGAAAGTCAAATAATAGAAATAGTAAAGGAAAATATAGATAAGTTTTCTAAAAAAACAGTAAAATTAATAAAAGATACAAATAATAATATATATGTGAGACAAGTTGAACGGAACAAGTGGAACAAGTGGGACGTAGACAATTTGTCTCATATTGTTGTCGAAAACTGTCAAAAGTTGTCAAAAGAATAGATAATGAATAGGTAGTACTAAAAATTTTTTTTGAAAGTCAATAAAATATAAGTGGTAGATATTAAAATTTAGAAGGTGTTAAAGTATTATGAGTTTAGAATTATTAGAACAGTGCAAAATATGTCCTCATGAATGTAAAATAAATAGAAATAATGGAAAAATAGGAAGATGTAAATCTACAGATAAAGTAAAAATTGCATTATATTCAACACATAACTTTGAAGAACCATGTATAAGTGGAAAAAAAGGTTCAGGGACCGTGTTTTTTTCAAATTGTAATTTGAATTGTATATTTTGCCAGAATTATGAAATAAGCCAAGAGGGAAAAGGAGAAGAAATATCAATAGAAGGATTGGCAGAAATTTTTTTAAAGCAACAAGAAAAAGATGTTGAAAATATAAATTTGGTTACACCAACAAGTTATGTTCCACAAATTATAGAAGCAATAAAAATTGCAAAAAGTAAAGGATTAAAACTTCCAATAGTTTATAATACAAATGGTTATGAAAAAATTGAAACACTAAAAATGTTAGATGGATATATTGATATTTATTTACCAGATTTTAAATATGCACAAAATGAGCTAGGAAAGAGATTATCAAAGGTTGACAATTATTTTGAAATTACGACAGAAGCTTTAAGAGAGATGTATAAACAAACAGGAAAAGCTATTTTTGATGATAGAGGGATTATGCAAAAAGGTATGATTGTTAGACATTTAGTTTTGCCTAATCATCTAGTAAATTCTCGAAAAGTTTTAAAATGGCTTAATGATAATATTAATGATGTTTTTGTAAGTGTTATGGCACAATATTTTCCAACATATAAAGCTAAAGAGCTTGAGGATATGAATAGAAAATTGACAAAAGAAGAATATGAGCAAATAGAAAGTTATTTATATAGATTAAATTTAGAAAATGGGTATATTCAAGAATTGGGAGAACATGAAGAAGAATATGTTCCAAAGTGGTTTAATACATAATTAGAAATATAAAATAAAAATGTTGGAATTTGTAGATAAATAAAATTTGTTATGATATAATTCGATTATAAATAAAAATTTCTATTTAAGGAGGATTTTTAAATGACACAGGCTGATAAAAATTTTATTGAAACATGTAAAAAAATTTTAGAAGAAGGATATTCTTCAGAAGGAACAGGAGTTAGGACAAGATGGGATGATGGAGCAGAAGCAAATTACATTTCTATTGTTGGAGTTCAAAATGTATATGATGTTGGAAAAGAATTTCCGATGATAACATTAAGGAATAATAGTCAAACTGTAAAAAGAGCTATTGATGAAATTTTGTGGATTTGGCAAAAAAAATCAAATAAAGTAAGTGATTTAAATTCACATATTTGGGATCAGTGGGCTGGTGAAGATGGAACAATAGGAAAAGCTTATGGTTATCAGTTTGCACAAAAGTATGATTTCAAGACAAAAGAAGGAATTCAAAAAATGGATCAAGTTGATTATGTATTATATTTATTAAAACATGACCCAGCTAGTCGTAGAATTATGACTAATCTTTTTAATCATGCAGAGTTAAAAGATATGAATCTAGAACCATGTGCATATTCTACACAATGGTTAGTAAAAGGTGGTAAGTTACATCTTATTTTAAATCAACGTTCACAAGATATGTTAGCAGCAAATGGATGGAATACAATGCAATATGCAGCATTATTATGTATGTTTGCACAGGTGTCAGGCTTAGAAGTTGGAACATTAACACATAATATTGGAGATTGTCATATATATGATAGACATATTCCATTAATCAAAAAGTTAATTGAGTCAGAGCCAGTTGATTGTAGTCCAAAGTTAGTTATAAAAAATCCAACAAAAGACTTTTATGATTTTAAAGTGGAAGATTTTGAAATTCAGGATTATGATTATAATAAAGAGATAAAACTTGGAAAAATTCCAGTTGCAATTTAAAATGTTATTTGAATAGGATACAGATAATTGTTATTTTGAATTTATGGTTAGTAAGGTTTTCTTACAAGTTATTAAAAAGTAGAAAAAGAGAGGAATATAATGCTAAGTATAATAGTTGCAAAATCGAGAAATAATGTAATTGGAAATAATAATACAATGTTATGGAAGCTACCAGATGATTTAAAGAGGTTTAAAGAAAAAACCACAGGACATGTAATAATAATGGGGAGAAAAACATTTGAATCTTTAGGTAGAGTTCTTCCAAATAGAAAGCATATTATTTTAAGTAGAAATAAAAATTTTAAAGTGGATTCAGAAGATGTAAAAGTAATACATTCTGTAGATGAATTAAATGAATATATTAATGATGAGGAAGAAAATTTTGTAATTGGTGGTACTAATATATATAATTTGTTAATGCCATATTGCAAAAAAATGTATGTGACCCAATTGGAAAAAGATTTTTATGGAGATGCAATTTTTCCAGAAATTGATGAAAATGAATGGATAGAGGTTTCAAGAGAACAAGGACCACAGAATGAAATTGTTGATTTTGAATATGAATATGTAACGTATGTTAGAAAATAAATAATAAAATCAAAGCTTTAGGTTAAACTAATGATATGAGCGAGCAAAGCCAAAAGATTTGTTTCCAAAATTTTGAAAAAATATTGGAGAACGATGAGCGAGCAAAGCGAGCGAAAGGAGAAAATTATGTTTAAACCTGAAGCTATTTATTTTGAAAAAGAAATTGAAAACTATAAACTAGGAAAAAAACTATTAGAAAAATACAAAGAAGTTCCTAAAATAGAAATAGAAAATCATAACAATATAGAAGAAATGAGAAAAAAAGAAAACAGTGAATTTATGAAAATGAAGAGAAATCTAATAATAGGAGTCAGAAAAACTCACAAGTTTGTAGAAAACCATAAAACTTCTGACTATCTAGTTCCATATACATCATCAGGGTGTACAGCTGCATGTATGTATTGTTATTTAGTTTGTAATTATAACAAATGTGCATATTTAAGGTTATTTGTTAATAGGGAACAAATGATGGATAAAATAATAAAGGTTTCTAATCAAGCTGAAAGAGAGTTAACCTTTGAAATAGGTAGCAATAGTGATTTAATTTTAGAGAATACCATAACAGGAAATTTGCCATGGACTATAGAAAATTTTAAAAAAGCTAATAAAGGAAATCTTACATTTCCAACAAAATTTGATATGGTAGATGACATTTTAGATTTAGATCATCAAGGTAGAGTAATAATTAGAATGAGTATTAATCCAGAATTTATTATAAATAGAGTTGAGTTTGGAACTTCAAGATTAAAGGGAAGAATTGAAGCAATAAATAAATTAAAAGAAGCGGGGTATAGAATTGGAATTTTAATTGCACCAGTAATAATGGTCGAAAATTGGAAGAAATTATATTTGCAATTGATACAACAATTATCAGAAAGCTTAACAGAAAATGTAAAAAAAGACGTCTTTTTTGAAATTATATTTATGACATATAGCTTTGTGCACACTAAAATAAATCAGGAAGCATTTCCAAATGCTATAAATTTATATGATAAAGAAATAATGACAGGTAGGGGAAAAGGCAAATATATGTATAAAAATCTAGTAAGAGAAGATGGAGAAAAATTTTTAAGAGAGCAAATGAAAAAATATTTTCCAAATAATGAAATAATGTATATTGTGTAAAACTATTGAAATACAAAAAAATATGTAGTAATATGTTTATATAAAGATATGATTTGTTGTAAAAAGTTATTTTTATAACTATATATCAATAGATAAGAAAGGACTGAAATTTTATATGAACGAAGATAAGAATAAAAAAAGAGCAAATTATATAAGCTGGGAAGAGTACTTTATGGCAATAGCAAAATTGTCTGCAATGAGAAGTAAAGACCCATCAACACAAGTTGGAGCATGTATAGTAAGCAATGATAATAGAATTTTATCAATTGGATATAATGGAGCTCCAAATGGATTTAGTGATGATAAATTTCCATGGGGTAGAGAAGGAGAAAATTTAGATACAAAATATCCATATGTATGTCATGCAGAAATGAATGCAATATTAAATTTTAGAGGAAGCAAAAAAGATTTAGAAAATTCAAAAATATATGTTGATTTATTTCCTTGTAATGAATGTGCTAAGATTATTATACAATCTGGAATAAAGGAAGTTGTTTATTTGTCTGATAAATATGCAAATTCAGAAAACAATATTGCATCAAGAAGATTGTTTGATGCTTGTGGAGTAGTATATAGAAAATTGGGTACTGAAAATAAAAAAATTGAAATTGAAATTTAGGGTAATGTTTTTTTATTTTATGAAAGGTACAAGTCAAAAAAGGGATGTCCCTTTTTCCCTTGTAGAAGGGAAAATAAAGGAACGTCCCTTATTCTCACTTATTTGATAGTTACTATTGTAACTCCCATTTCTCCTTCACCGAAAGTTCCGATTCTAAAGCTTTCAACATGTTGATTTTTTCGTAAGAATTTGTGGATTCCTTCACGTAATTTTCCAGTGCCTTTTCCATGAACGATTCTTGCTGTTTCTAATTTTGCTAGACTACAGTCATCTAAAAATTTATCAATAATTGGAATAGCTTCGTCAACGTTTAAGCCAATAACATTGATTTCTGTTTTTGCATTTTGCGTTTTAGAAACTTTTATACTTGTTGTACCAGAAGGTTTTTGAACTTTTTGATTTTTTGATAAAAGTTCAATATCTTTTAAGTTTACAGACATTTTCATGCTTCCAATTTGAACTTGAACTTCATTTGATTTTGTTACATTTGAAACTATAATTCCATTTGCATTAAACTTTCTAATATATACTTCTAAATTTGGTGTTAAATCTTCTTTTTTTATAGAAGTTTTATTGTCAAAATCTTCAGATAAAATAATATCAGAATTTTTTGTAGATAGATTTTTTATATCTTTATTTAACTTATTTCTAAGATTATTTAATTCTGTCATTGAAGAACTTGAATTATTCATACTAGAAATTATTTTATTTGCTTCTTCTTTAGCATCTAACAAAATATTTCTTGCTTCAATTTTAGCATTTTGTATTATTGATTTTTCTTGTTCTAATAAATTAGAATTATCACGTTCTAATGATTTTTTTAGTTTTTTAATATTTTCTAATTCTTTAGAAATGGCAATTTTATCTTGTTCAGTCTGAGCTTTATTATCATAGATATTTTTTAAAAGTTCTTCAAAATCTAATTCATTTTTTGTCAAACTTGATTTGGCTTCTTGAATGATATTATAGTTTAATCCCAATTTTTCACTAATTGCAAAAGCATTACTTTTACCAGGCACACCAATTAATAACTGATATGTAGGAGATAAGGTATTTATATCAAATGAAACAGAAGCATTTTCAAATCCATCTGTAATAAGTGCATATTTTTTTAGTTCTTGATAATGTGTTGTAGCGACTGTTAGTATATTATTTTTGTGAAAGAAGTCCAAAATACTAATAGCAAGAGCTGCACCTTCTAATGGGTCAGTACCAGAACCTAATTCATCAACTAATATAAGAGAATTTTCAGTTGCAGAATTTACAATTGTAACAATATTTTTCATGTGAGAAGAAAAAGTACTTAAAGAATCAGAAATACTTTGATCATCTCCAATGTCTGCAAAAACATTGTCAAATACATATATGCTGGAATCAGGTGCTACAGGAATATTAAGACCACTACAAGCCATGCAAGTTAATAGACCAATAGTTTTAAGCGTAACGGTTTTACCACCTGTGTTTGGACCAGTAATTACTAAAGTATTAAAATCTTGTCCTAAAGAAACAGAAAATGGAACAGCTATATCCTGATTTAATAAAGGATGTTTAGCTTGATTCAAAATTATTTCTTTTTTATCACTGATTTTGGGAGTGATTGCATGTAATGATTTTGAATATTTTGCTTTTGCAAAGATAAAATCCAATTCTCCAATATATTTGATATCTTGCTTAAGTTCTTCTGTATAAGGATAAAATAATTTACTTAGTTCTTGTAAAATTTTTTCAATTTCCAAATTTTCTTCTATTTTCAAATTAGCAAGTTCATTATTTAATTCAAATATGGCAATAGGCTCAATAAAAACAGTTGAACCAGAACTAGAAATATCATGAACAAAGCCTTTTATTTGACTTCTATATTCATCTTTTACAGGAATTACATATCTATCATTTCTAATTGTAATTACATTTTCTTGCAAATATTTTGAATAAGAATGTAATAAATGATTTAGTTTGTTTTTAATATCTTGTTCAATAGTTCTTTGTTTTTTTCTTATGCTGGCAAGGCGTGTAGAAGCTTTATCAGATATGTTGTTTTCATCAATTATACAGATTTTTATTTTATCAAGTATTGATTTGTTTGTGTATAACTCAGAAAAAATTTTATTTAAACAAGAAAAATCTTCTGGATTAATATGTTCAACAAAAAAATAATTTTTTAAGTCATTAGACATTTGCAAAATTTTTGTTATTTCCAAAATTGACTTAATTGATAGTGTTCCAAATGATTCAAGAGCTTTAATTGTAATTGTATTGTCAGCAATTTCATCAAGAGGGGGAGTGCTATTTCTAAATAATAATTTCTCGGCTTCTTCAGTTTCGGATAATAAATTTTTTACGATTTTTTTGTTGTTTGATGGTAATAAATTTAGTGCTTGCTCTTTTCCAATATAAGTTACTGCAAATTGTGAAAGATTAAATTGTATTTTATCAAATTCTAATTTTATTAAATTTTTATTCATAATTTAATTCCTTTCCTAAGGTACAAATTTGGTTTTGATTGAAAAATTGAAATTTATGTAGAAAATTATAGTTATTTTCAATCATATTTATTAAATTAAATCGTTTAATAGTATATAGTAATTTTACATAATTTTCAAGTTGTATTTAGAATTTTTTGAACAGAAGAGTTACAAGTTGATTGTAACAAAGCTAAAAATATATACATAAAATATAAAGGATATAAATAATGGTTAGGGAGGAACGTCTAGTGAAAAATAGGAGTCAAAAAAATTTAATAAATTTAATAATATTAACATTGCTGGTTATTATTTTAGTAGCTTTACTTTATATACAAAAGAATAAAAATGGAATAGGAGATAATGGAAATAATGTATTAGGAGCAATTAATACAGCGATAGATGAGATTAATAAATCTAGTATAGAAATACCAAATTTAACAGAAATAGAAGAGCAATCACTAGAAGTTCAAGAAACAGAAAATGAGGGATTTGAAGAACAAGGTCAAATTGCTTATGAAGGGGCTGAAAAAACGCCATCGATTCAAGTTGGTAAATATGCAGGACTAACATATTATTCACAAGTAGATAATAGATGGAAAAATAATATCTATACATCTATAGGAAATAATACACAAACAATAGGTTCAAGTGGATGTGGTCCAACTTCTGCAGCAATGATTGTATCAAGTATAAAAGGTAATATAACACCAGATATAATGGCTAATTTGTTTGTGAAATATGGATATAGAAGTCCAAATGCTGGAACATATTGGTCAGCTTTTAAATGGACAGCAGATGTATTTAATATAGGATATAGTGAAAGTTATAAACTTGATGATGCAATTGAAAAATTAAAAAATAATAATTATGTAATAGCAAGTTGTAATCAAGGTTTGTTCACATATGGCGGACACTTTGTAGTGTTAGTAGGACTAGATGGAGATTATATAAAAATATATGATTCATATCTTTATAACGGAAAATATGATGTGAGTTCTAGAAAAGGAAAAGCAGTGGTAAAAGGAAATACTGTATATGTTTCAATAGATAATTTTAGAAAATATGCTAATTATCAAAAGTTTTTCTGTTTTAAAAATGACAGAACTGATGTAAAAGATAATACAACTACTCCGGTTATTTCAAAAGATAATATATCTAATGTAAATAGTGTGAATTATCAGGTTAGAATAACAGCAAATGCTGGACTAAATATTAGGGCTGGAGCGAGTACTTTGTATGCTGTAGTTGGGGGATATTCTAAAAATTCAATAGTAACAATTTTTGCTGAAAGTAATGGCTTTGGTAAAACTGATAAGGGTTGGATTTCTTTAGCATATACTAATAGATATATTAATATTCAAAATGTTTCTAAAACAATAGGTCAGACTAGAAAATTAGGTAGAGATTGTATTTTGTATAGTAATAGTAATTTGACAGGATATAAATATAGCTATAAAGCAAATACAACTATAACGATATTGCAAAATGTATCAAACAATGTAGACAAAGTTAGGGTTAATGTAACAGGTAGGGTAGCATTTATAAATAAGAACAATTATTCAAGTAGTGTTCAAAGTTCTTCACAAATAGCTAATAATACAAGAAAGACAAAGGCTTGTATATTGTATTCTAATAGTAATTTGAGTGGGTATAGGTATCAGTATAAAGCTAATACGACGGTTATTGTTTTGCAACATGTAAATTCGTATGTTGATAAAGTAAGAGTTAAAGTGACTGGAAGGGTGGCTTATATAAATGTTAATAGTTATAAATAAAATTGTGAGGTAAGTTGATTGAGTTCAATTTATCTCTTTTTTACGTTTTATGATTGAATTAATAAAATAAAAATAGACTAGTTTTAAAAAACTAGCCTATTAATTCTCCTTTTTTAGGATAATAAATGCGATTTCTTTAATTATTATATGATATTTGAAAAAATGTCAAACTACGGAGTTAAAATTTTTTTGAAATAATTGTTAAAATTCAGAGTTTGGAACTAATTTAATAGTTTTGGGATTAAAATTTAATATAAAATTTCCGGAAATTTCTAATTATTTTTCAAAAAACAGTTGACAAATTGGTATAAAATGTTTTACAATAGAAAAGCATTAGGAAATGAGCTTAATACCATGGTGGATGTAGCGCAGTTGGTTAGAGCGCCAGTTTGTGGCACTGGAGGCCGTGGGTTCGAGTCCCATCTTCCACCCCATTATTTTTTTAATGCAGTATATATTGGGCTGTAGCCAAGCGGTAAGGCACCAGACTTTGACTCTGGCATGCGCTAGTTCGAATCTAGCCAGCCCAGCCAATATTATTAAGACTTTCAAGTGATGGAGGTCTTTTTTTTGAGTTTTAAATATTTTAATTTCTTCATTACATTGTTTTTAAGTTTTTTGCCATAAAAAAAAATCCATGTAGGAGATTGCATTGCAATCTTCTACATGAATTAATAATTGAGGAGCTAATTTTTTCTCCAATGTTATTGAGGTGAGATAGTCTCTAAAATGTTAAAAATGTTTTCTATCTCTGTGAGTTCTTTTGAATTTTGAGATACATTTACAACAAAATTTAGATGTGGTCCATGTTTTTCATCAAATGATTTTTCAAAACTTATTTGAGTAAAACATGGATTGTTAACCTGCATACAAACATAGTTGTATTTGCTTAAAGTTGTAGGAGATGGAAGCAGCTCTTTAAAAAGACTGACCTTTATTGAAAATGAAGGTCTTTCAAAAGTGTCAAAATAAAAGACTAAATTAAAGTAATTAAAATCATTTCTAGTGTCATTTTTATTTTTACTTTTGTTAGTTTCATATTTCATAAAAGAACAAGCATTTTTAGCAAGCATACGATTGAAAATGTCTATCAACATTGGTAATTCTGCAAATGGTTTTCTTAAAAATAAGTCAACAGATAAAAGATTAGTCAGAGAATCTGTTTTCAAATTACTTTGAATTGCAGAAGAGTTGTTGTTAAAAACATTCGGTTCGGAAGTACCAATTTTTAAAATATCATCATAATTATTATAAACAGAAATTGTTATAAATTTTCCATCATGATCTGTTTGAAAATAATTATAAATTGGCTGCTTAGAACTGCTTTGAAGTTCTTCTAACTTTTTGAAAATTTCTATTTCTTTAGAAGAAATGCAAATATCACGATTAACAACCAACGATGCATATGATTTGCAACGGTAAATATTAATAGTGATATAGTGTTTTAGCTCTTGTGAAACTTCATAATAATTAAGAAAAACTTCTGATTTGTGTTTTTCAGAAATCATTTTGTTGAAAACTTTAAAAATGTCTCTTAGTTCTTCAAAACTTTTCCGTAATTGTACTGTAAACTCTAAAATTTTCATGGTGATAACCTCCTCATAAGTGCAAAAAATTTTGTCAAAAATATTATAACATAATTTACATAAAAATACAATTAGAAACAAAAGTAATATTAGATAAAAGAAATAAATATAATGTATAAAGATAAAATAGGAGGAAAAGATTATGAATCAAACACAAATAAAAGAAGAAAATATGATAATAAATGTTTTAAAAGGGGCAGGTATATCTTTATTAATGACAGTCATTTTATTAATTATATTTTCCTTATTATTGACTTATACTAATATACAAGAGAATGTAATAAATCCAGTTATTATAATGATAACAGCAGTTAGTATATTGATAGGAAGTTCAATAGGAATAGGAAAGATGAAAAGAGATGGCTTGATAAATGGTGCAATAGTTGGAGTAGTTTATATGATAGTGATATATTTGATTTCTAGTATTTTAAATTGGAAATTTAAATTAAATATACAATCTATAATTATGATAGGAATAGGAATTGCTTTTGGAATATTAGGAGGAATTATAGGTGTTAATAGAAAATAGAATATCTACAAAAAAGTTATATGATATGTAGTAAAAATAGAATTTAATGAATTAATAATTTGAACAGTAAAAATATATATGCGGACTTTAATATTTTTTAAATAGTGTCAATGTTATTTATGTCCGCATTGTTCTATATAAATGGCTAAATATGTTGTTATATGGCACTTTTTGTCGAATAAGATAAACTATAATTGAGAAATTTACAAAAATTTACAAATTGTATTGACAAAATAAATTAACGGATTTATAATCAAGTTACATTTTCATATTTTCAAAATTAAAATTTATTCAAAAGCAGTTCATATGAACTTTGCTTAAAATTAATTCAAATTAAATTTCAAACAAAAATCAAAAAAATTAAATTGAAAAATAAAAAGGAGGAATGCTATTGAAAAAAAGTAAAAAAATAGTATTTATAGTTGTTGCTATAATGGCAATTTTGATGTCTTTTGTAGGAGGACAAGTTTATGCAAAATATATGTCTAAAATAACTGGTAATGGAACTGCAGATATTGCTAGTTGGAGTTTTAAAGTAAATGAAAAGGATGAAAAAATGCAGACAATTTCATTAAAATCTACAATCAATAATAGTACATTAGTAAATAATAAAATTGCACCAGGGACAAAGGGAGATTTTCAGATTAAAATAGATGCCTCTGGAGCAGAAGTTGGAATTGATTATAAGATTTTATTTGAAAATGAAAAAAACAAACCAACAAATTTAATTTTTGAGTATGAAAATAAAAAGTATAATTCTATAACAGAATTACAGAGCGCTTTGGTTGGTACGATAAATGCTAATGAACAAGAAAAAGTTAAGATTTTAAATATTCATTGGGAATGGCCATATGAAACAGGAAAATTAGAAACAGAAATTGCTAAAAATGACGAAATAGATACAAGAGAAGCAAAAAATATTTCTAATTATACATTTGATGTAATTATTACAGGAACACAAGTTGTTCCAAATACATAAGAGTAGGCAAAATTAATGTAAAAATCATGAAAATATGAAAATGTTATATTTTATTAAAAAATTAAAGAAAATAAGATAAGAATATAAAGATGTATTAAGTTAAAAAAACGAGAAAGGAGTAAATTATAATGGATAATCAAAAAAATATAAAATATCTTTCTTTGCCAGTTTTGAGTAAAGAAAAAATTTCAAAAACAAAAGATAATAAAAATAGTAATTTAAAGCTTATTACAATTATTTTAATTATTGCAATAATATTGTTAGGGCTGTTTTGTGGATATACATTTGCCAAAAGTATAGATGAAAAAATCATTAGTGCAGATACTAAAATTGCAAATCCAAATTTAATAATAGATAATGAAACAAACATCTCTATCACGGAAATAGCTAATACAGGAATTTATCAATTTACAATAAAAAATTATGATGATAATAACAAACTTACTGATGTAGACTTAAAGTATTATATAGAGATTTTAGGAAAAGTTGATTCTGGAATACATTTTAATTTGTATGAAGGAGAGAAAGAAATACAACTTGAAAATCAAAAGACCGATTATATTACTATAAGTAAAAATCAAAAAGAAGAAAGAAAATATAAGATAAAAATTACTTATGATAAAAACAAATCACAATCAATTAGCGATATTATTCAAAAAATACAGGTAAAGGTCCATACTGAACAAGCGAAAGGATAGGTGATAAAAATAAAAAAGAAAAAATATATTATAAATATTTTTATTTTAATAATTATTGCTTTAATATTTATATTTTTCGTTCAAAATAAAAAAAATAAATCATATGACGATATTTTATTTCTAAAATTGCTAGGAAATAGTAATATAATTCAAAATTCAGAATCCCAAAATAATTCAGATGAAAAAAAAGACATTTCTTTTGAATTTAATGTTAGTTATAAGAATACAAAGTTAAAAAATGTAAATTTATTGGAAACAGTAAATGAAAGTGAAAAAACAAATGTATATGAAAAAATTGCACCAGGTACAAGTGGCAATTTTAGTATTATTCTAAAGTCTAATAAAAAATCAGAATACAAGGTGGAATTTGAAAGTTATAGCAAAAAGCCTGTTAACTTAAAATTTAAAGCCTTTTGTGATGGTAAAGTAATTTCAGAAGAAAAAGATTCTTTGGAAAACTTAGCAACAGACTTAAAAGGAATTTTACAAAAAAATGAAACCAAAATTATTATTGTAAATTGGTATTGGGATTATGAAAATAATCAGTCAGAAAATTCAGATAAACAGGATACAGAAGATAGCAAGACAATAAGTCAATATAGATTTGGGATTTATGCATATGGAAATGAAATATAGAAATTAAAATGTGATTTTATGATGAGCGAGCAAAAATTAAAATGTGATTTATAAAATCAAAAAAGAATTTTTTGATTTTATGATGAGTGAGCAAAGCGAGCGAAAGGAGGAATAAATATCAGAAATAAAATAATATTTTTAGGAATTATAGTTATATTTTTAATAACAATACATACCAGTTCAAGTGCAAAATATATATTTAATAATCAGTTTGAAATTGCAGATTTAAATATAGATAGAACTAAGCCAAAAATAGAAGTAATTGATATTCAAAATACAAATAAAGGTTATGAGTTATATGCAAATAAAACACATACAATAACCTTAAAAGTAAAAATAATAGAAAAAAATATAAAAGAAATAAACTTAAATAATAAATTTATAGATGTTGTTGTAAATAATCAAAGAGTAGAGAAATTAGAGATGAATATTAAAGAAACAACACCTATAAACAATGATAGAACATTTTTAATTCAAATTTCTAAGTTAGAAGGAAATGGTATATTACATGTGATTTTTAAAGAAGGAACTATTGTAGATAAAGCTTTGTGGAAAAGTGATGAAGTAAATGTTGATACTAAAATAACAATTGATAATATAGCTCCTACTGGTAGCTGGAAAGAACAGAAAATATCCGATGGAAAAGTGAATGGAATTATTAATATAAATGAGGGAATACGCAAATTAGACGGATGGAAGTTTTCAACTGATTCAAAAACAATAACAAAAGAATTTACTAATAATATTTCATATGAATTACCAATAATGGACTATGCAGGTAATTCTTCAATAGTAAAAATTGATGTAAAAGAAGCATCATACATAAAAATAATATATGCATCACATAATTCAGAGGTTGGATGGACATATGGATATGGAAATTATGATATTGCAGGAAAACAGGCTATTATGAGAAATGATAAATTAAAAACAGAAGCTATTGCATTTCGCATAGAAGGAAACATGGAATCTGATTTTGTACAAGCAAATGCATATATTCATACATATTGGGGAGAAAATTCAATTGCTAAATGTGAAGAAAGTGGAATTTTATATAGACATGGATATAATCCGAATGTTAATGAATTTAAAACAATGAATAGTGCAGATGTAGTTAATATAGCAGGAAAAAAATATTTTCAATTAGGAGGAACAGGAGTAAATTTATATAGAAAAACAGATATAAATGGTAATAATCCTATTCCATATAATGAATCAAATAAATACTCATTTGGAGTGGCAGGAATAACTCTTAGATTAAAAGCCTATTCGCAATTTGCTATAATTTATCAGGTATATCAAAGTCAATATGGTTGGGTTACAGCAAAATCTAATGGAGAAGAGTGTTATTATAAAAAGAATTTACCAATTTCGGCATTTAGAATTACATTGGTACCAAAAACTGAAAAGCAATATGTTTTAGATATGTGGAATAAAGATGTTGGAACGAAGAATTTAAATAATTAATAAAGTCATGCGATTTAGAGTTATGAATAATAATGTTTTATGATAAAATTTTTGAATCTTGATATATATAATATGTAGTTACTTGGTAGTTCTTATAATGAAATATTTTTTGAAAGTTCTATCAAGTAATATTTATTAAAAAAGTACAAAATTTGATGGACAAATTTTTGGATTTGTGCTAATATTATTTTAGTTTTATATTGGGGTATCGCCAAGCGGTAAGGCATCGGACTCTGACTCCGACATTCCTGTGTTCGAATCACAGTACCCCAGCCAGTAACTATTCTGTAAATGTAAGGACATTTGATAATACATTTGCAGATTTATTTTTTGTATCTTTTTCTAAATGAGCATAAATATTAGCAGTAGTAGAATAGGTAGAATGACCAAGCCAATCTTGAATTTCTTTCATAGGTATTCCTTTAGCAAATAAAAGACTGGCGTAAGAATGCCTTAAATCATGAAATCTGATTTTTCTTAAAATATTTTTATTCTTATTCATGATTAAAGTAAAATGGTTTGTAACATATTCCTAATACGGTATTTCTTGCTGGAAGTCAAGATGTTGATTTTGAATTATTAGAAGATGCTGTATTAGAATTGAAAAAAAGAAATATTACTATTGTGAAAAGAGTATGGAATAATCAAAAGTGGGAAAAGTTTATGAAGATAAGAAAAGAAAGCGAAAAATCGGTTTTCGAATTATCCAAAGCTAGAGGATATTTAGATAAAGATTTATATATTAATTTAGATAAATTATTTAGCAATTTAAAGGAATGCTTAGATTATTCATATTAGAACTTTTGGATTTGATATAAAATTTGATAGAGAATTACATCGTTCTTATACAATTGAAAGTATTCCAATAATAAATGATATAAAATAAAGTTTAAGAGAATGAAAGGAGCTAAAGATATGACAGAACAAGAAGTTATAGATGCAATAAAATATATGCAAGAATATCAAACAGAAACAGACAAGATAGAAGCTAAAACAGCTGAAAAAGGATGTCCACAAAAGTGTTATGATACAATTTCTGCATTTGCCAATAAACGTGGTGGAATTATAATATTTGGAATAAATGAGCATAATAATTTTATAGAGCAAGATGTATATGATGTAAATGACTTGCAAAAACAAATTACTTCATTATGTACTACTTCTCTTGAGCCTAAAATTAGACCAGAATTTTTAGCAGTTACATATAAAAATAAAAAATTATTAGCTGTAAAAATAAATGAATTACCACAGAAAAAGAAACCTTGCTACTATAAAAATGTAGGAATAAACAAAGGCTCATATATAAGAATTGGAGATTCAGATGAGCATATGACTGATTACGAAATATATAGTTTACAAAGTTATACTGATGGAATTGAAGAAGATTTAAGACCTGTTAAAAGAGCTGAGGTTGAGGACTTGAATCAAGAGAAAATTGCACAGATAATGAGATAAAATTATTAGGATTATTAAAAATAAATCCTAATATAACTCAAGTAGAATTTTCAAATAAATTGAATGTATCAAAAAGAACTATTTCTACTTTATTATCTCATTTGAAAGAAAGAGGAAAAATTGAAAGAGTTGGATCAGATAGAAAAGGTTATTGGAAAATTCTAAAATAAACCGAACAAGATAACCGAATAAGATGACCAAACATGTTAATAAGAAAAAACAATAATAAAGAAAGTAGAGTTAAATGTATGCGTTTATAAAAATAAATTAATAGTTAGAAATTGACAATTAATTTTATAAAGGGAGAAATGATTATATGATAAATTTAGAACTATATAGAATATTCAAAATTGTAGCCGATGAAGAAAATTTAACGAAAGCAAGTGAAATGTTACATATTTCACAACCTGCTGTAACAAAACATATTAAAAATTTAGAGAATGAATTAAAGGTAGAATTATTTAAAAGAAGTAAATATGGAATGATACTTAATAAAAATGGTAAAAAATTATATTTACAAATAAAGGATTCGATAGAAATTCTTTCAAAAACGGATTCAATATTTAACACACATAAAGACATAAAATTAGGTGTGCATGTAAATATGCCAGATAGAATATATAACAATGGCATTTCAAATTTCTATGAAAAAAATAATAACAATATTATTAATATACATAGGTTAAATGCTAAAAATATGTTTTTAGCATTAGAAAAACAAGAAATTGATCTTGCTTTTTCTAAGAAATATAGTGATGAATTATATGATACAAATAAAATTAAATTTATAAGAATAGGAGATTTACATGATGTATTTATTGTAAATAGCAATTCTCAATATTTGAATAAAAAACTTTCTAAAAGTGATTTAAGAGATATAACAATTTATACATTAAAAAAATTTTCTAGTGCGTATAGAAATTTAGTAAAAGCACTTGAATATAAAACGGATGATGAAATAAATATATCTAATGTTGACTTTCCTGGAATTATGGAATTATTAAAATTCAGAGATATAATAGCCGTTGTTACAAAAGAATATGTAGAAGATAAATTAGCAAATAATGAATTAAATGAATTAGATGTAGGTTTTTCACTTGCTCCAGCTGAATATGGAATATATTATAATGTTAATAATAAATTTAAAGAATTAAATAATTTAATTGAAATTTTAAAAGATAATTGTAAAATATAACTAAAAGTTATATTTTGAAAACAAATATGTATTTTACATAATAATGAAACCATTTTATAATTAAAATGACAATAGTCAAATTTATTATAGGAAGGTTTTAGTATGGTTAATTTAACATTTAATGATGAAACACAAATGAAAATCTTAGAATTTTTAGGAACTACAGAAAAAATGATATCGGATGTAACTAGTCAATTATCGAACTGTAAAAAAGATGCAAAAATCTATGCTATGTCTGATTTAGGATTATCAATAGATGCTGTACGAATGATGGGAGGATTTTTTGTTGGAACGTGTATAACTTGGGATTGTGATGTACCATTTGTTCCAATTGATGCTACTGTTAATGTATGTGGAGTTTGTGCGTATAAATTAAAAGATAAAATTACACCAGAAGAATTTAAAAATAGAATAGAAAAAACTTTTAATACTGATAATACTTATGATTGGAATTATAACAGAGGTAATCATTTTTGCACTTTATGTTATTGTGATGGAAAACATAAATTAGAAGAAGGTTATTATATTGTAGTTCATGCATCAGCAGCAGAATATAAAGAAGGAAATATGGAAGAAGGGTTGTTTCCAGAAAAGGATAACTGGTATTATAATGCTATTAAGACTTATACAGATCCTGAAACAGGTAGATATTTAAGATATTTAGATGGAGAATATGCAGAAAAGTTCTGGAATATATCACATTTTTTAGAAGAATTTAATGAAAAAAGAAATGAATATTTCATAGAAACTACATTTGATGGATTAATTGACAAAAAAATAATAAATATTCAACATTATGGAATGCCTACAGAACATTCTATTTGTATAGGTTGTCATTGGAAAGAAGGAATGTATGCTTTGCTTACAGCACCAGGAGAAGATATTTATTTTGTAAATCCTTTAGAAAGTGAAAAAAATCGATTTAAGCATGATAATATGAATTTTACACTAAGTCCTCATGGATTGGGGCAAAAAGTTCCAAATAAAAATGCAAACATAAAAATTAGTAAAGATGATATAAAAATCGGTGATAATAGTTTTAAAGATGGACAAATATTAAATATTGATGTAGATATTAAAATAAGAGGAACAGCTGATGGAGATGCTCCAATTTCAGAAACGGTTCAAGATATATTAAAAATTTATCCTGGTGAAATACAAGGAAAAATGAAACAAATTGCATCTATAACCAAAAGAGGATTTAAAGAATATTAAGAAAAAAGTTTTTAATATTTAGAATAAATCTTGCAAAAATAATTTACTTGTGCTAAATTAAAATTATCAATTCAAATAAATTTAAAATATAGGAGAATACAAATGAAAACTCAAAAAGGTATTACATTAATTGCATTAGTTGTAACAATAGTAGTACTATTAATATTATCTACAGTAGGAATTACAGCAGGAATGTCAACATATGAATCTTCAAAATTTACAGCTTTTACAACAGAATTAGAAATGATGCAAACTCAAGTAAATGAATGGAATCAAAAATATTTAGATGGAGATATAGCAGTTTTAGAATTAGGAAAAGAACTTTATAATTCAGATATAGAACAAAAGACTTTTAGAGAGGCTAATATAACTGATACTACTGGGTATAGATATTTTGATAAAGAAACCATTTCTAAAGTTGGGCTAGAGGGAATAAGAAGAGAATTTTTAGTAAATATAGCTAAAAGAATTGTTATTTGTTATGGTGGTTATACATATAAGGATAAAACTTATTATACTATAAATCAGTTACATAACAGTTTGTATAATGTTAATTATGTTGATAAAACATCTGGAAATATTGTGGTTGGAAATGTTTATGTAGAAGCAAATGATGATAATTCTTGGGATGTTTATATAAAAAATGTGCAATATCCACAATATGTGTCTAAAGCAAAAATAGAATACCAAAAAAGTGAAAGTACTTATTGGAATGTAGTACAAGGAAATAAATTTACAGTAAGAGAGCCTGGAATTTATTATATTAGAATAACAGCTGCAAATAGCAATATTAATATAGTTGATTCTATAGGAAATGTGTATAGTGATAATAAAATACAAATTACTATAAAGAGTGAGACAGAAACTGAAAATAAAAATTAAAAAAGTGCTTAATTCAAAATTAGGCACTTTTAAGGATTAAAGAGAGAAAATTATATTGGATTAACATGTACAATAGTTTTATAAATATTATTAAGTTTGCTAACATCTTTTTCTAAAGAATCAGCTAATTTATGACTTTCAAATGTAGGCATATTACCATCTAAGCCGATGGTAATAAAAATAATATATTGAGATCCAATTGGAGTAGATGAAATATTATCTACTTTTTTAATTTCTGAATAAGTGTGAATAATATCCATAATTATATTTTTAGTTTTCTCATCAACAGAGATGTCCATTAAAACATTGTAACTTTCCATAAAGATTGTTATTCCAGTATAAGCAATCCAAAGTGAAATTCCAATACCAACAACACTATCAAACCAATGAATATCAAATAATGTTAGAATAATAGAAAGTAATGTAAAACTTGTTACAATGCAATCATTCCTATGGTCTTGCATATTTGATTCTAATAAAATGTTTGAATATTTTTTGGTTGTTTTTTGTGTATAAAGAAATAATGAAAATTTTGTAATAATTGTAATTATACAAACAACAACTAGTAGCCAAGAAAATTGTAATTGACTTCCTAAAATTAAAGTTTGAAAAGAGTCAAATAATAGTTTAGATGCAACTAATATCATAGAAATTGCAATAAACATAGAAAAAATATATTCAGCTTTTCCATGTCCAAAATTATGGTCTTCATCATTTGGAACACTTGCAATTTTATTTCCAATAAAAGTCATAAGGGATGCAAAAATATCGCCTGCACTATTTAAACTATCTGCAATCATAGCTTGACTTTTGAATGTAAAGCCAACAAATGCTTTTAAAATAAGCAAAAATATATTTCCTAAAATGCCGAATATTCCACATTTCTTTGTAATTTTAAATCTTTCGTTATCCATATATAATCACCTTAAAAGTAATATTTTTTGTTGTTATTATAAAATGATAAACTTAAAAATTTTAACAACAAATTTAAAAAGTATTATATCATATTTTATTAAAAAATACTAGCAAAAATGAATAAAATATAGTAGAATAAGAAAAGCAAATTAAGAGAGGAGTCTTTATAAAAAATAATGATTGCAGAAGTAATAATTAATAGTTCAGCTAAAAAATTAAACAGAACATTTGATTATCATATTCCAAGTGATATAGAAGAAATTGTAGAAATTGGAACAAAAGTATTAATTCCATTTGGTAAAGGTCAAAGGCTTGAGGAAGCACATGTTATAAAAATTAAAGAAAAATCAAATTTTGAAGTAAAAGATATAGTAAAAGTTGAAACAGGACTTACAGATAATCAAATTGAACTTGCAAAGTGGATGGCAAATAGATATTTTTGCAATATTTCAGATTGTATAAAATTGATGCAGACTCCAGGAACAAGAACTAAAACTATTCAAAATAGAGTGCAAGATAAAAAAATAAATGTTGTTTATTTAAAAAAACAGATTGATGAAATTAATTTTGATATAGAAGCGGGTAAAATAAAATCAGAAAAACAAAAAAGAGTATTGAATTTTGTAAAAGATAATGAAGCTTGTACTGTTACAGAAATTGAAAATTTTGCAGATTGTACAAGAGGTGTTGTTAATACATTAGTTAAAAATGGATATTTAGAAATTACAGAACAAAAAATTGAAAGAAATCCACTAATATATAAAAAAGTTGAAACAAGCCAAAATTTAAAATTAACAGAAGAACAATTAGAAGCATATCAAAAAATAGAGCAAGCAATAGATAGAAATGAATATGAAACATTTTTGTTGTATGGTGTTACAGGCTCTGGAAAAACTGAAATATATTTGCAATTAATAGACAAAGTTATAAAACAGGACAAGTCTGCAATTGTTTTAGTTCCAGAGATTTCATTAACTCCACAAATGTTAAATAGATTTATTTCAAGATTCGGAAAAGAAGAAATAGCTGTTTTACATAGTAAATTATCAATTGGAGAAAGACATGATGAATGGGAAAAGATAAACGAGGGAAGAGCTAGAATTGTAATAGGTGCAAGGTCTGCAATTTTTGCACCAGTAAAAAATTTAGGAATTATTTTAGTAGATGAGGAACACGATGCATCTTATAAATCTGAATCAACACCAAAATATCAAGCAAAAGAAATTGCAGACAAAATAGCAAAAGAAAAGCAAATACCGGTTGTTTTAGGAAGTGCAACTCCAGATTTAAACTCATTTTATAAAGCTGAAACTGGAGAATATACGTTGTTGAAGCTAACAAAAAGAGCAAATAAGTCAAATTTGCCGAGTGTAGAAATTGTGGATTTAAAACAAGAATTAGCAAATGGAAATCGTTCTATGTTAAGTTTTGATTTGTATCAATCTATAGAAGAAAATCTGAAAAATAAATTACAAACAATTCTATTTTTGAATAGAAGAGGATATTCAACATTTATTATGTGTAGAAATTGTGGGTATACTGTAAAATGTAAAAACTGTAATATAAGTATGACATATCATAGTTACGAAAATAAATTAAAGTGTCATTATTGTGGATATGAAGAAAAATTAATGAAAATTTGTCCAGAATGTGGAAGTGATAAAATTAGATATTTTGGAACAGGAACTCAGAAACTTGAACAAGAAATACATAAACAATTTCCACAAGCCAAAACAATTAGAATGGATGTAGATACAGTTACAAAGAAAAATTCACATGAACAGATTTTAGAAAAATTTAAAAATGAAGATATAGATATTTTGATAGGGACACAGATGGTTGTAAAAGGACATCATTTTCCTAAGGTAACTTTGGTAGGTGTTATAGCAGCAGATAGTTCATTAAGTATTGATGATTATAGAGCAACAGAGAGGACGTTTCAAATTTTAACACAAGTGGCAGGAAGGGCTGGACGAGAAAACTTACCAGGGAAAGTTATAATACAAACATATAACCCAGATAACTTTAGTATACAAGCAGCACAAAAACAAAATTATGACCAATTTTATGAAACAGAAATGGAACTAAGAAAACAGTTGAAATATCCACCATTTTGCGATATAATACTTATAGGCTTTAATAGCTCTGATGAAAAAGAGATAAAAAAAGTATCTGAGCAAATGTTCGAAAAAATAATAAATACATCTATTTTTAAAGAAAAAGATGAATATGAGATGCCTAAATTTAATGTATTTAAGCCAATGCCATCTCCAATAGATAAAATTCAAAATAAATTTAGATGGAGAATTATAATAAAAGGTAATATGACTTTAGAGGCAAATCAATCATTAAATGGGATACTAAAAGAAATGTATGATATAAATTATAAAAATACTACTATAACAATAGATGTAAATCCCAATAATATGATGTAAGGACGTAGAAGTTTTTTATGGGATATTTTGCTTATATCGAATAGAAGCATAACATGTAGAAATAGTTAAATCAGATAAAAAGTTTGAAGGAAGGAATGTGATAAAAATGGCAATCAGAAACTTAAGATATGAAGGAGACGAAATTTTAAAGAAAAAATCCAGAGAAGTAGAAATAATAGATGATAAAATACAACAATTAATTGATGATATGATAGAAACAATGCACAAGTATAATGGTGTTGGACTAGCTGCTGTGCAAGTTGGAATTCTAAAAAGAGTAGTTGTAATTGATACTTATGAAGATGATGGACCAATTGCATTAATAAATCCTGTTATTTTAAAAACAAAAGGCGAAAGAGAAGTAGAAGAAGGATGTTTAAGTTTTCCAAATAAATTTGCAAAAGTAATAAGACCAGAAGAAGTTGTGGCAGAATATACAGATAGAAATGGTAAGCGAATAAAAGTTAAAGCAAAAGAATTATTGGCACAAGCAATTTGCCATGAATTAGACCACTTAGATGGAGAGGTATTTGTTGATAAGATGATTCCGGGAACTTTAGAGTATGTAAAAGATGAACAAAAATAGTTTAAATGTCTATTGCGATATTTAAAAATGAATATTTTGTTCATTTGAATTATATAAAAATGTCTAAAGGTGATAGTTTATAAATATATAAAAGATAGTTTTAAAAAATTATTTAAGAATTGGAATAGGAGGTAATTTATGCTAAATATTTTATTTATGGGAACACCTGACTTTGCAGAAGAAAGTTTAAAAGCAATAGATAAAGCAGGTTTTAATATATTAGGAGTTGTTACAAATCCAGACAAGCCAAAAGGAAGAGGTATGAAAATGGTTGCTTCACCTGTAAAAGAATATGCATTAGAAAGAAGCATACCAGTGTATCAACCTGTAAAAGTAAGGAATAATCCTGAATTTATAGAAGAAGTAAAAAAAATAAATCCAGATGTTATATGTGTTGTTGCATATGGCAAAATTTTGCCAGAAGAATTATTAAAAATCCCTAAGTTAGGCTGCATAAATGTACATGGTTCATTACTTCCTAAATATAGAGGAGCAGCTCCAATTCAATGGGCTGTTCTAAATGGAGATAAAAAAACTGGAATTACAACAATGTATATGGATGTTGGAATGGACACAGGAGATATGATTCTTAAAAAAGAAGTAGATATTGGAGATAATGAAACAACTGGAGAATTATGGGATAGATTAGCTAAAATAGGTGGAGAATTATTAGTAGAAACTTTAAATAAAATTGAAAACGGAACTGCTCCAAGAGAAAAACAAGGAGAAGATTTTACAATGGCACCAATGCTAAACAAAGAAATGTCAAAAATTGATTGGGAAAATCAATCTGCTATTCAAATAAAAAATCTAGTTAGAGGATTAAATCCAATTATGGGAGCATATTGCTATTTAAATGATAAAAAAATAAAATTTTGGAAAGTAGATGTGGTAAATAAATTTGAAAGTGAAATAGAAGACATTAACAAATTGGAAAACGGAACAGTGTTAATTGCTGACCCAAAAGAAGGACTATTTATTAAAACAAAAGAAGGAATTTTGGAAGTTTTGGAAATACAAGGAGAAAATGCAAAAAGAATGTCAATAGGAGATTTTCTAAGAGGAAATAAATGTCCTAAAGAGATAGTCCTAAAGTAGTAAAAAATATAATTAATTTAATATGTGTCCCTGTAGGACAAAAATGTCCCACAAGAACCGTCCCTGTGGGACAAAAAAATATACAAAAAAGGTTGTAAAAAAGTATTATAATTGATATACTTATAACATAATAAAGGAGGTTTCGTTATGGATGAAAATCAAGAAAAATTACAAAACCAAGAATTAGAGGAAAAACCAGCAGAGACAAATGCTAGTGATACAGAAAATGGTATTGAAATATCAACAGATGTAATTGCTGTAATAGCAGGAGTAGCTGTTTCTGAAGTACAAGGAGTTTCTGGAATGTCTGGAGGATTTGCAGGTGGGATTTCAGAAGTATTAAGTGGAAAGAAAAATTTAGCAAAGGGAATAAAAGTAGAAAAAGAAAATGGAAAAGCAAAAATAGATGTAAATATTATAGTTGAATATGGTTCAAGAATACCAGATGTTGCATTTGAAATTCAAACAAGAGTAAAGAAGTCAGTTGAGAATATGACAGGATTTAAAGTTGAAGAAGTTAATGTTCATGTACAGGGTGTTAATACAGATATTGCAAAAAAAGAAAATAATGTAAATGAAGAAAATAAAGAAGAATAAGAAAAGTTATAGTGTGAACAGAAATAATGTACAAAACATAAAATTGTGAAAAAACAAAGAGAAAAAAGTGAGGTAATAAGTTTGAAAAAATAATTGTAAAATACAATATATTCAATCAAATTTTGTGCCTTAAAAGAAAGGAATTGTCGTAAAAATGAAAGTTGTAGAAAAAATTACATTAGTTATATATTCAAATATTATATTGATTTTATCAATAATAGCATGTTTATTAGTATTTAGATGGTTAGATATAAATGTTGTAGGAAGTTTGATGGCAGCATTGTTATTAGGAGAAACATCATCAAAAATAATTTTAGGAGTTAGCATAGTATTCATTTTATTATCTATACGTTGCATTTTCTTTGATCCAACTTCAAAGCAAGAATTAAAAGATAAAGAAGGTGTATTGTTAGCAAATGAAAATGGAAAATTAATGATTTCAAAAGAAACAATACAAAATATAGTAGATGGTGTTACTAAAGAATATAAAGGAACAAAAGAAGTTTCTTCAAAAGTGATGCTAGATAAAAACAATAATGTAAACATATATATTAATTTGATTGTAGAAGCTAATACTATAATTAAAGATTTATCAGCAGAGTTACAAAATGAAATTAAAGATAAAGTAAAGAAAATCACAGATTTAGAAGTAAAAGAAGTAAATATTACAATAAAAAAAGCTATCCAAGAAAAGAAAGATAATAATTAAAATTTGAATAATACTTATAAGAAAGGAAGCAAATAAAATGGAAGATATAAAAAAATTTATTAGTGAATATAAAGGTGCAATTATAGGAGTAATAGTTGCAATAGTTATTTTAGCAACTAGATTATATGATGTTATTGTAGGAATTTTACTATTATTAGCAGGTGCTTTTATAGGAAATTATGTACAAAGAAACAAAGATGATGTAAAAGCTAAATTGAAAAAATTTATTGATAAAATGTAAAATACTAAAAATACAAACGGAGTATAAAAGTAATAAAATTAGTGGTTATAGGAATTCCATAAAACCTAAATAAATTGGAAAAAGGATTGGAAATAATGAATCGTTCAGCAATGAGAGAAAATGCTTTCAAATTAGTCTATAGCTTAGAAATTCAACAAGAAGAAAATTTAGAAGAACAAATAGATTTATTTTTTGAAAGTAATTCAATAACAGATGAAGAAACAAAAAAATATATAAAAGATGTGATATTAGGAATAAAAAAAGAAGAAGACAATATTCAAAATTATATAGAACAAAATTTAAAATCAGACTGGAAGCTAAACAGAATTTCTAAAATGGATTTATCAATTTTAAAAGTAGCTATTTATGAAATTAAATATAACCAAATACCATATAAGGTAGCCATAAATGAAGCTGTTGAACTTGCAAAGAAATATGGAGAAGATAAGTCAAAGAACTTTGTAAATGGAATTTTAGCAAGTATAGTAAAAGAAATGTAAAATATATAGTTTTATTAAATTTTTAATTGTTTTAAAGTTAGATTTTTATTAGAAACATAGTGAAAGGAAAGCAATTTGAAATGAATTATGAAAACATGGCAATAACGGTTAGTCAATTAAACCGTTATATTAAAGATAAAATTGCAGATGATGAAAATTTGGAAAACGTTCTTGTTAAAGGGGAAATTTCTAATTTCAAGAATCATTATACAGGGCATTTGTATTTTACATTAAAAGATGAAAATTCCTTGATAAAATGTATTATGTTTAAAACATATGCACAAAAATTGGACTTTACACCAAAAGATGGAATGAAAGTTTTTATAGTAGGTGGAGTTTCTGTATTTGAAAGAGATGGAGTATATCAAATTTATGCAAAAGCAATGCAGGAAGATGGATTAGGAGTTCTTTATAGGAAATACGAAGAATTGAAAGCCAACTTACAAAGTCAAGGATATTTTGATGAAGAACATAAACAAAAAATACCTCATTTTCCTAAAACTATAGGAGTGCTAACATCTCAAACGGGATCTGTTATTAGAGATATAATAAATGTTAGTACTAGAAGAAATCCAAATGTACATATTAGATTGTTTCCTGTACCAGTGCAAGGAGAAGGTGCTGCTGAAAAAATAGCAGAAGGTATATATTTTATGAACAAAAATAAAATGGCAGATGTACTAATTTTAGCAAGGGGTGGAGGTTCACTAGAAGACTTGTGGCCTTTTAATGAAGAAATAGTTGCACATGCTATTTATAATTCAGAAATACCAATAATATCTGCAGTTGGACATGAGACAGATTTTTCTATATCCGATTTTGTGGCAGATTTAAGAGCACCAACACCATCAGCTGCAGCCGAATTAGCTGTTCCAGATATATATGAAGTAAAACAAAAAATAAATATATCACAAAATAGATTAAGAAATGCATTAATAAAAAAAGTACAAATAATGAGATTAAGATATGAAAAATGCATGAGTAGTAGAATTTTTAAAGAGCCTCAAAGAGAAATTAATGATAGATATTTAAAAATTGATAGTTATGTTAAAAGACTAGAAAATACAATAAGAAGTAAACAAAAAGAGGAAAAAACAAAATACATAGAGTTACTATCTAAATTAGATGCTTTAAGTCCTTTAAAAACATTGACAAGAGGATATTCATTAGTAGAGAATAATGATAAAATTGTAAAGAGTGTAAATGATTTAAAAATAGGTGATATAGTAACTATAAAATTAAAAGATGGTCAAAGAGAAGCAGAAGTAATTAAATAATGAATTAGAAATATTGTAAACTAAAGATTAAAACTAGACTTGATAAATGATGTAATACCATAAAAACTCAAGTAAAGTTTTCCAAGAAAGAAGGATATAAAATATGTCAAATGGTAAAAAAATATTAATAGGGATTATAGTAATAATAATTTTGAGTGTATGTATTTATGTTGGAGTAACAATAAATAGAACAATAAATTCTTCATCAAATGAAATACAAAGTAATAAAACACATATGGATAACTATATTGATGGAATAATAGAAAATAATCAAACAGAAGATAATACTTCAACAGAAAATACAGTAACAGAGACTGAAACAAATACTTCAAAAGAGCCAGAAATTATAGGAAAAGAAGAGGAAGAAAGTAGTAAAGAAAATACAGGACTTACAGATCAAGAAACAGCGATAAAAATGGCTCAAGAAGAATGGGGAATTGATGTTGATTCATATATATTTGAAACAAACTTGAATTCAGATGGAACATATAAAGTAACAGTAAGAAATAAAACAGATAGAAATGCTGTAACACAATATACTGTTAATGTTAAGGCAAAAACTATAGTTGAAGAGTAAAAATATTTAAAAAGTTAGGTTAAAAATAATTACAATTTTGGTTGTGTCAAATTTTAATTATTTTTATGATTAGGTTTATACCTTGTGAAAGGAATGAAAGAATAATGAATTTTGAGGAAAACATGGAAAATTTAGAAACAATAGTAACAGAATTAGAAAAGGGAGATTTAAACCTAGATGATTCAATTTCTAAATTTGAACAAGGAATAAAAATTGCAAAAGAATGTAATAAGATGCTAGAAGATGCAGAAAAGAAAATAACAATATTATTAAAAAATGATGATGAAGTAGAAGAAAAAAATTTTAGTGCTGAATAAAAATAAAGGCAATTAAAGAAAATAGATATAGAAATTAATAACAATAATAAAAAGTCTTATTAAGTTAATTTACAGGAAATAAAGTAAAAAATAGAAGGGAAAAACTGCAGTGAATAATTTTCAAGGATTTATACAAAATAAATATATTTATGTACCATTTTTATTATGGTTTTTTATACAATTATTTAAAGTTATATATGATTTAGTAACAACAAAGAAATTTAACTTTAAAAGAATATTAGGAGCAGGAGGAATGCCAAGTTCTCATTCTGCAATAGTTACATCATTAGCAACATTAGTTGGAAAATATCAAGGTGTAGATACGCCAATTTTTGCTGTTTCATTAATATTAGCAGCTGTTGTTATGTATGATGCATGTGGAATAAGAAGAGCAGCAGGAAAGCAAGCAGCATTGTTAAATAAAATAATAGCAACTCCTGGGTTAACAGGATTACAAGTTTCAGAAAAACTTGTAGAAGTATTAGGACATACACCTTTTCAAGTTCTCGTAGGAGCTTTAATAGGAGTTATAGCAGGTCTAATAATGTAAAAGGAGATAATACATATGACAGATATTGAAATTGCAAGAAATACAGAATTAAAAAAAATAACAGAAATTGCAGAAAAACTAAATATAGAAGAGAATGATTTAGAACAATATGGAAAGTATAAAGCAAAAATCTCAAATAATGTTTTAGAAAAATTAAAAAATAAAGAAAATGGAAAATTAATATTAGTAACAGCAATAAATCCAACACCATTAGGAGAAGGAAAAACAACAATTTCAATAGCAATAGCAGATGGACTATCAAAATTGGGCAAAAATACAATATTAGCATTAAGAGAACCATCATTAGGACCAGTTTTTGGTATAAAAGGTGGAGCAACAGGTGGTGGACATGTGCAAGTAGCTCCAATGGAAGATATAAATTTACATTTTACTGGTGATATTCATGCAATAACATCAGCTAATAATTTATTATCAAGTATGATAGACAATCATATTTATTTTGGAAATCAATTAGATTTTAGAAAAGTAACATGGAAAAGATGTGTAGATTTAAATGATAGACAATTAAGATGTGTGGAAACAGGACTTTCAGGAGAAAAAAATATACAACCACGTAAAGATGGGTTTGATATTTCTGTTGCCTCAGAAATAATGGCAATACTATGTTTAGCAGAAAATATAAAAGATTTAAAAGAAAAATTAGGAAATATAATAATCGGATATAATTCTAAAGAAGAACCAATTTATGCCAAAGATTTAAAAGCTGAAGGAGCAATGACAGTATTATTAAAAGATGCAATAAAACCAAATTTAGTTCAAACTTTAGAGCATACACCAGCAATTATTCATGGAGGACCATTTGCAAATATCGCACATGGATGTAATAGTATAATTGCAACGAAAATGGCATTAAAATTAGGAGATTATGCAATAACAGAAGCTGGCTTTGGAGCAGATTTAGGAGCAGAAAAATTCTTAGATATAAAATGTAGAAAAGCAGATATAAAACCAGATGCAGTTGTAATTGTTGCAACGGTAAAAGCATTAAAATATCATGGTGGAGCAGAAAAAGAAAAAATACAAGAAGAGAATATGCAAGCATTAGAAAATGGAATGAATAATCTATATAAACATCTTCAAAATATAAAAGAAAAATTTGGATTAAATGTAATTGTTGCAATTAATAAATATAATACTGATACAAATGAAGAAATTCAATTTATAGAATCAGCATTGCAAGAAAAACAAATACCTGTTAGCTTAGTAGAAGGTTGGGCAAAAGGTGGAGAAGGTTCAATTGATATTGCAAATAAACTAATTGAATTAACTAAAAAAGAAGAAGATTTTAAATATATTTATGATGTACAAGATGATATCAAAACAAAAATAGAAAAAGTGTCAAAAGAAATATATGGTGCTGAGAATGTAGAGTTTACTGATGAGGCACTTAAAGAAATACAGAAAATAGAGAAATTAGGATTTAAGAACTTTCCTATATGTATAGCTAAAACACAATATTCTTTTTCAGATGATGCAAAAAATTTGAAATGTGAAGAGCCATTTACAATTCATATAAGAGAAATTAATTTGAAAGCTGGTGCAGGTTTTGTAGTAGCAATGGCTGGAAAAATAATGACTATGCCGGGGCTACCAAAAATTCCGGCTGCAGAGAGCATTGATATTGATAAAGAAGGAAATATTGTAGGAATATTTTAAAAAAGAACTGAATAAAAACTAAAAACCAACAAATACAAGAATGTATGAGTTGGTTTTTGTGTATTTAAAACATTAAATATAGCTATTTTATTTATAATAATAAAAAAATTTTTATGCTTCATAATATTTATCAGTATCAGAATATAACTCTTCTAAAGTAATTCCTAAAACTTTGCAAAAAGCTAAAGCTTCAAAGTCTTTAACTGTTTTTTTACCATATTCAATTTCATATATATCACAATTATACATAGTAACTCCAAGTAAATCTAATTTTTTGCAAATTTCGGGTTGAGAGAATTTACGTAATTTACGATATTTTTTTAAGTTTTTTCCAATAATATTTAAATTTCCATTCAAAGTTTTTACTTTCATATTAATTTCATTCCTTTCTTGTTTTACTCAATCGCATAAATGTGTATATTTTATTTAAAACTAATTTGTTTTATTGAATAATCAAATATAATAAATTGCTTGTTTTATAACGTATAGGTTAATTAAAATTAATCTTATTATAAAATAAAATTAATAGTTAAATTACAGGAACACACTGTAATTGTTGCAAAAATATTTCGTAAATTTTACAATTATATAACATTAATAAATTGACATTGAATAGATGAATAAATATGATATAATAAAATTACAGGATAGGCCTGTAACTATAAAGGGTGTAAAAATTATTGGAGGAGAACTAATGAAAAAAAATAGAGGAATCACATTAATAGCTCTTGTAATAACTATTGTAATTTTATTGATATTATCAAGTGTAGCAATTGTTACACTAACAGGAGATAATGGGTTATTTTCAAGAGCAAAGCAAGCAAAAATGCAAACAAGATATAAAAATGCAAAAGAAACAGTAGAAATAAAAATAATGGAAATAATTTCGGAAAATATAATGGAAGATAGCAATGATACACTTTTAAAGATATATGAAAATTTTGCAAATATGAATGATATAACTATAGAAGGATATTATACAGAAAAAACATCAAAAGTAAATGAAGGAGTTGAAAGTGATATTACAAAAATAAATAATTTAAGTATGATAGTAGTAAGCGTTGATGAGTATTCGGAGTATAAATTTGTTATAGAAGAAGAAGGAAGTATAAAAGGAGTATTAGAAGAAGGAAGTATAATACCATTGGTTGAATATGAAAGTAAATTAGGATTTCTAACGGATAGTGGTAAAAATTGGAACAAGCAATTAAAAAATATTTTAAAAAGATGTGGTTTATCAGAAGAATATGTGGAAAGTGATATTATAAATAATAAAGATGAAATCTTAGAGAAAATTTTAAGCAATAGTGATGGCACAAAATTTATATTGGATAATGATAATAAATTTTTAAGTAAAATAACAAATTCAGAAATTGCTATGGAAGTTTTATATAAAACGGAAAATAAAAAGTTGTTTATGAATAATAAAAATTGGTTTAATGGATTGTTGAATAAACAATTGAACTTTTTTGATGATATTGCAGAAAAAATTTCTACATTGAGTTCAAATAATGAAAATATAATATATAGTTCATATGATTCAAATACCTATGATAAGTATAAAGCTTTTGATAACAATAACAAAACTGCATGGTTATCTGCAGAGCCAAAAGGATTTGAATTTATAGGATATAATTTCCAAAAAGAAATTATACCATATAAGGTAGATATAGTTAATTTTAATTTAAGCGGATATAGATGTAAAAATTTCTGTATAGAGGGGAAAGAAAAAGACAGTAATGAATGGAATGATTTAACAGGTAATTTAGTTTTATTAGATAATGATGAAGTACAAAGCTTTATTATAAGGGATGAGACAACTATTGAACAGATAAGAATAAAGATTATAGACTTATATGGAGGAAATGGAAATTCATTAGGTGTAGCAGAATTCCAAGTTTATAGTAAATAAGTTTTTATAATAAAAAATATTATATTAAACTAAAAAGAATACTTGAAAAGTATTCTTTTTTAGTATAAAATTGAATTATCTTGATAAATTAGGTAAAAACTATAAAAAATACCAATTAAAATAATTTTAGGTAAAACAAAAAGCCTAAAGGAAAGAAGGAAAAGATATGAATAAAAAAACAGTAAAAGACATTGATTTAAAAGGAAAGAAAGTATTTGTAAGATGTGATTTTAATGTACCAATGGATGAAAATCAAAACATTACAGATAATACAAGAATTGTAGCAGCATTACCTACAATAAAATACTTATTAGAGCAAAATTGTAAAGTAATATTAGCATCACATTTAGGAAGACCAAAGGGAGAAGTAAAACCAGAATTTTCTTTAAAACCAGTAGCAAAAGAATTATCAAGATTATTAGGAAAAGAAGTAATAATGGCAAATGATGTAATTGGAGAAGATGCAAAAGAAAAGGCTGCAAACTTAAAAGAAGGAGAAGTAATGCTTCTTGAAAATGTAAGATTCCATAGAGAAGAAACAGATAATGATCCAGAGTTTGCAAAACAATTAGCATCAATGGCAGAAATATTTGTAAATGATGCATTTGGAGCAGCACATAGAGCACATGCTTCAACAGCAGGAATTGCAGCATATTTACCAGCAGTATCAGGATTTTTAATAGAAAAAGAATTAACAGTGTTAGGAAATGCAATAAACAATCCAGAAAGACCATTTATGGCAATACTTGGAGGAGCAAAAGTATCAGATAAAATTGGTGTAATAGATAGCTTATTAGACAAAGTAGATACATTAATGATTGGTGGAGGAATGGCATATACATTCTTTAAAGCACAAGGATATAATGTAGGAAATTCACTATGTGAAGAAGAAAAAACAGGTTTAGCTTTAGAAGCAATGGAAAAAGCAAAACAAAAAGGAGTAAAATTATTATTACCAGTAGATACAAAAGTAGGAAAAGAATTTAAACCAGATACAGAAAGTAAAACAGTTGCATGGACAGAAATTCCAGAAGGTTGGGAAGGATTTGACATAGGAGAAAAAACAATAGAAATGTTCAAAAATGAATTAAAAACAGCAAAAACAGTAATATGGAATGGACCTTTAGGATTATTTGAATTTGATCAATTTGCAATTGGAACAAACGAAATAGCAAAAGCATTATCAGAATTAGATGCAACAACAATAATAGGAGGAGGAGACTCAGGAGCAGCAGTTGAAAAAGCAGGATTAGCAAATAAAATGACACATATCTCAACAGGTGGAGGAGCTTCACTTGAATTCTTAGAGGGTAAAAAATTACCAGGAATTGAATGCTTACTAGATAAATAAAAATAGAGATTTCAACCAATGTGAACCAATGTGGACGTTGAATCAAGAACCAATGGGGACGTTGTTAAATTGGTTGAAAACTAAAGAATTAATATATAATAAATTATAATATTTTCAACCAATTTAACAACGTCC
>ERZ772876.423-NODE-423-length-57161-cov-5.975081_pt1 | contig 57161 bp, 53 predicted proteins | sample MGYA00580584_ERZ772876 | MGnify/ENA primary metagenome ERZ772876 (study PRJEB29015, sample SAMEA2737728) | human gut metagenome | biome: human gut; feature: human-associated habitat; material: faeces | place: China | collected 2012 ... | reverse complement strand
ACGAGATAAACGCTGAAGGCATCTAAGCGTGAAACTCCCCCTAAGATAAGATCTCCCATCCATTATGGAGTAAGGGTCGAAGAAGACTACTTCGTTGATAGGCCAGCGGTGTAAGCGCAGTAATGTGTTCAGCCTACTGGTACTAATAACCCGAGGGCTTGACCTATATTTTGCAGGCAAACCCCTTGCTTTACCTCTCCTCTGTTTAGTTTTCAGGGTACAGTTCCTGAATATAGTTGGTGTATTTAACGGTGAGGGTCCACCTGTTCCCATTCCGAACACAGAAGTTAAGCTCACCAGTGCCGACAATACTTGTCTGGAGACGGACTGGAAAGATAGGTCAACGCCAACACAGAGCCGCTTATTTAAGCGGCTCTGATTTTTTATGTTTGAATTCTCTTGCGCTTTTATATATAATTCAAGTAGATATGTAGGGAGGTGTGTTTATGATCCGCCAGATAATAAACATAGATGAAGAAAAGTGTATCGGCTGCGGCAAATGCGCCGCGGCGTGTCACGAAAGCGCGATCGCAATTATTAACGGGAAAGCGAGGCTTATCCGCGATGATTACTGTGACGGTCTTGGCAACTGCCTGCCGCAGTGTCCTGCGGGCGCGATAAGCTTTGTAGAGCGCGAGGCGGCGGAATATGATGAGTCCGCTGTGAAAGAGAATAAGGCGCGTATCGCGGCTGCTGAAGCGGAAGCGAGAGAAAGCCAGCTCGGCAACTGGCCTGTTCAGCTTAAGCTGCTGCCGCCGGTTTCGCCCGTTTTCCGCGGCGCGGATATTCTGATAGCTGCTGACTGTACGGCCTATGCTTTTGCGGGATTCCATGAGCGTTTTATCGCGGGGCGTACCGTTATTATCGCATGTCCGAAGCTCGATGCCACTGACTACAGCGAAAAGCTTCAGCAGATATTTATGCTCAATGATATCAAGAGCATCGTCGTGACCCGTATGCAGGTGCCGTGCTGCGGCGGCCTTGTGCGTATGGTTCAGGCGGCAATGGAGCGCAGCAGAAAGTCTATCCCGTGTGAGGTCTATACTATCTCAAACTCCGGCCAGATTTTGAATAAGGAAACTATATAAAAACAAGGCGGATCGACGATCCGCCTTGTTTTTCAATGTCCTTTGTGCTTTTCCCGGCGCTGCTCCTGTTTTTGCAGAAAGCGCCGGTCTTTCTCGGCCTCTCTTGCCTCGCGGCTTATGCTCTGACGCAGTTTCTTGTTCTGCTCATGCTGAAGCTTGAGCGCCTCCTGCGCCTTTGTGCCGATACCGCGCGGTTCGAGCTGACGTTTGATTTCCCTTTGCAGCCGCTTCGGATTCAGCCGCCGCTCGGAAAGCGTGCCGCCTTGGAGCTTTGGACTAAAGCTGAGGCCGTGCCAGTTTCTCAACAGGAACTCATAAACCTCATAATCCTTTGGCTCCGCGCCGAAGGTGATCTTGCATACCTCATATGCGCCGTCTGATTCACGCTCGTATAGGCCAATCCAGAACGGCGCTTCAAATGTGACTGTCAGGCTTGTTTTTGTTGTGGACATTGTTCGTTCCTCCTTATTGCTGTGTACAGGGAACGGACAACCAAAGGAGGCAGGTTACTGACGCCTGACGGCGCTCCCGGACTACCTACCGGGACGTGTTTTTATCCCCTGCCATAATTATACACTGCGCGGTGCGGCACCGCAATAGAATTCTGCGGTCAGGCTTTCTTCTTCGGCTCGACGGCGATCCAGATTTCACACTGATAGTCCGGATCTTTCACGTTTGCGGACGGGTAGACCTCAAGTTCCACGCCGTTTGAGTATTCGTAATCGCTTGTCGTGAAGAAGTCCGTGTTCATCTCCATGTACGTCTTCTGGAACGCCTCAGGCATTGGACCGCGTACCTTGAAAACCGCATATGTGTGCGCGGGCAACTCGACCACGTCGATGCCGTCGCCGCCGGTCACATCGTCACGGCAGGCTGCGCCAATGCCGTAGGGGAAGGTGCTGCCGTCGAGAAATTCGGTGAAGCAGATACCGAGTATGCCGTCGAAGGGGTTCGGCTGTGCCATGAGTGAGCAGAGACGCGGAATAGTCCCGTCGGCGCCGCATTCGCGCCAGAACGCGGATATCGGCTCATAGGCGATGCCATTTTCGGTGGGCTTTGTGACGTTTATCCTGCGGCACGCGACTTTTATCGCGCCCTTCTTCTCGATCCTGTAATCCATCATGTTTCCTCCTGTGATAGTAAGTTTCACAGAGATGCGGGAGAAGCTGCGCACATGGCCGCCCTGACGCGCCGCAGACGGGGATATTCCGTGAAAGCGCGTGAAGGCGCGGGAAAAGCTCTCCGGCGTGTCGTAGCCGTACTTGAGCGCCGTGTCGATAACGCGGCTGCGCGTGAGAAAAAGCTCCTGTCCGGCGAGCGACAGCCGCCGCATACGGATATAATCGCCAAAGCTGTACCCGAACAGAATGCCGAACACGCGCTGAAAATGAAAGCTTGACGACAGCGCGCGTCGCGCGGCCTCCTCGTAGTCGATCTCGCCGGTCATGTTCTCCTCCGCGTAGTCGACGGCACGCTGAATCCCTGTTATCCAGTCCATGCTCTCCCTCCCTCTGTGAACCTATTGTATCGCAGCGGAAACGCGATTTCCTGACTCGCCGTGCTGTCAGGTGTCATGCAGCATTATACCCGCTATGCGCGGCTGCGGCAACACCTTTCGGCGGGCGGCGGCATATAATAAGTCCGGATGGGTGATGCACATGGACAATAACGAGATAATGAAGAGCCTTGAGGGGTTTGACGAGGTATGGAAACGCGTGACCGCGGCGCGGCCCGAGGCCGCAAAACCGCCCATGCGTTCCGGCGGCGCCGCCGAGCTGATGCCAGGCAAAAAGCCGCAGAGCCGCGCGGTGCGCTTTTGCCCGCCGCATAAGTGATTATATGGACTGATCCCCCGAATTGCTCGTTGCCAAGAGCGGTTCGGGGGTATATAATGAAACCAAATATAACATAAACAGGAGATGCGACATATGCCAACGACATGGAACCGCTCCCCGGAGGAGTTTCATAAGATATACATTGCCAATACCGACGCCTTTTACCGCGTCGGCAGCTTCGCGCTCGCGGACGAGCTGGACAAGTTCGTGACCCGCTGCGCGCTGGAGCTGTGGAGCAAGGCGGGCAGCATAGGCCAGCATCATGTAGATATGGCCAACCAGATATACTCCAAGAACCGTCCGGAGCCGCACTGGCTGCTGTGGAACCTGACCAGCTCCGTCTGCGAAAGCGACATGTTCATGCCGCCGGTGTTTTTCTGGGATCTTGCCGAGCGTGACGCAAAGCGCGGCACCGAGGCCTCACGCACATTCATCCGTATGCTCACCAACATTCTGCTCTACCTCGCCGCCGCGGACGACGACGTGAGCTACGCCGAGGCCGAGTATATCACCGAGTGCGGCGACAAGCTGTCCGCTATATGCGATACCTCCGGCGTAAAGAAGTCGAAGGAGGCGCTCAATCCGCTGGACTTCGTCACGAACATGGAGCCGGGCTTCACGGAGAAGCACCCGGCCGCACAGCAGACCTCCGGCGGGGAGACGGCGGCGCCCAAGCCCGCGCAGCCTGAGGAGGAGAAGCCGAGCCTTGAAGAGCTGCTTGCACAGCTTGACGCGCTGGTCGGGCTGGATGAGGTGAAGAAGGACGTGAAGAGCCTTATAAACCTTATGAAGGTGCGTAAGCTCCGTCAGGAGAACGACCTGCCTGTGCCGCCGATGAGCCTGCACATGGTGTTCCTCGGCAATCCGGGCACCGGCAAGACTACGGTCGCGAGGCTCGTGGGCGGGCTGTACGCGGCTATCGGCGTGTTGAGCAAGGGGCAGCTCATCGAGGTCGACCGTTCGGGGCTTGTGGCCGGATACGTCGGCCAGACCGCCCTGAAAACGCAGGAGGTCATAAAATCCGCCCTCGGCGGGGTGCTGTTTATCGACGAGGCGTATTCGCTTGCGTCCGGCGGCGAGAACGATTTTGGCCGCGAGGCTATCGAGACGATACTCAAAGCCATGGAGGATCACAGGGACGATCTCATCGTTATCGTCGCGGGCTACAACGAGCCGATGACGAAGTTTATTAACTCCAATCCCGGCTTGGAGTCCCGCTTCAACAAGTATTTCTACTTTCCGGACTACACCGGAGAGCAGCTCATGGCAATTTTCCGCGGCCAGTGCAAGAAAAACGGCTACACGCTCAGCGCCGACGCCGAGTCGGCCGCGCTCAAGCTCTTTGACGAGTTGTACGCCGAGCGCGACGATAACTTCGGCAACGGGCGCGACGTGCGCAACTGTTTCGAGGATATGGTCGTGCGGCAGTCAAACCGCGTCGCCGCGATGGAATCGTCGACGAGGGACGACCTTATGACCATCCTGCCGGAGGATCTGGAGGACGAAGAGGAATAAAGGAAAGGAAGAACAAGTATGTGGACATGCTATTGCGGACATGAAAACGACGGCGCGTTCTGCGCAAGCTGCGGCGCGCCCGCACCGGTCACGCCGGCGGCCGGTTTCCCCACTCGCCGGCAGATATGCGAGACGGCGCGCAAACGCCTGCACGATCAGCACTACGCTTCAAACTGCACCTATCTCACTCTTATCGGGACACAGACTCTGAGTACAGGCGTTGTTGTGGGTATCACGTATTTCGTCGTTCTCATGAGCGTATTCTTCACCGCGCAGCCGCTGGTGCTCACATTCCGCGGGCACAGCTTCGACCCGTCGCAGTACCTGCTGCCGTTTTTGACGCTGTACCTCGAAGTGATGCTCATACTCCTGCTGTATCAGATATTCTTCGCGAACGTGCTCGCCTGCGGCGAAAGTGCCGCGGCGCTGACGCTGTGGCGCGGCCAGGCGCTGCACGCGGAGTACGCTTTCTGCGGCTTCTCGGATTATAAGCGCATTATGACTGGGCGGCTGTATCACGCTGTGATCAGCTTCCTGTGGCTGCTCATACCGGTGTACGGCCTGACGCGGCTGTATTCGTATCTGATGGTACCGTTTATCCTGATAAATAAGCCGCAGCTTTCCGCAAAGGAGGCCATGAGCTATTCCCGAGCCATAATGCAGGGCTATCGGTGGAAGTATTTCTGCCTGCGTCTGAGCTTCATCGGCTGGCATCTGCTCAACAGCTTTACCTACGGTATCCTCGGCATATTCTACGTCTACCCTTATTATGACGCGGCCTGTGCGGGATTCTATGAAGCCGTGGTCAAGGAGTATGACGCGAAGAATGTACACACTGAGCCGAGCGCGGCGGAGTAAAAACTTTTATATTAAAAAACACGCAGAGCTTTTGCTCTGCGTGTTTCTATTTGATTTAGAGCTTACATCAGTTTTCTGAACAGCTCGGTCAGCTCCGCGGGGTTCGTGTCCTTGGGGTTGCCGGGGCGGCAGGCATCGGCGTATGCGCTCTCCGCGAGGATGGGCAGATCCTCTTCCTTCAGCGCTTCCAGATTCTCAGGGATACCGACATCCTTGGAGAGCTTCTTGACGGCGTCGATGGCGGCCTTGCGGTACTCGGCCTGAGTCATCGAATCAACACCCTCAACGCCCATTGCGCGTGCGATCTCGCGATACTTCTCACCGGTGCAGTCGGCATTGTATTCCATGACGATCGGCAGCATCATCGCGCAGGCGACGCCGTGCGGAGTGTCATAGACAGCGCCGAGGGTGTGCGCCATGGAGTGGGCGATGCCGAGGCCGACGTTCGAGAAGCCCATACCGGCGATATACTGGCCGAGAGCCATGCCCTCGCGGCCTTCCTTCGTGCCCTTGACAGCGCCGCGCAGGTAGGTGGAGATAAGCTTGATAGCTTCGAGATGGAACATGTCGGTCATTTCCCAAGCGGCCTTGGTGGTGTAGCCCTCGATGGCGTGGGTCAGCGCGTCCATACCGGTGGAGGCGGTCAGACCTGCGGGCATCGAGCTCATCATCTCGGGATCGACGATGGCGACGATAGGCATGTCGTGAGGATCGACGCAGACGAACTTGCGCTTCTTCTCAACATCGGTGATGACGTAGTTGATGGTGACTTCGGCTGCGGTACCGGCGGTAGTCGGGATGGCAATGATGGGCACGCAGGGCTTCTTGGTGTCCGCTACGCCCTCAAGGGAGCGCACGTCGGCGAATTCGGGGTTGTTGATGATGATGCCGATGGCCTTGGAGGTGTCCATGGGGGAGCCGCCGCCGATGGCGATCAGGTAATCCGCGCCTGCGGCTTTGAACGCGGCGACACCGTCGGTCACGTTCTCAATGGTGGGGTTGGGCTTTATATCGGAATATATCTCATAGCTGAGTCCGGCAGCGTCCAGAACGTCGGTCACGTGGGCGATGACGCCGTGACGCAGAAGGGTGGGGCCGCAGCAGATAAGAGCCTTCTTCAGTCCACGGGACTTGACCTCGGTGGGCAGCTCTTTGATGGCGCCTGCGCCGTGATAAGAAGTCTGGTTGAGAATGATTCTGTTTGCCATAGTAATGTTTCTCCTTTCTTGACATGAAAAACAGCCTATTCACATTATGCCCTTTCGAGCATGTCAATATTTTAACGCGGCTGGTTGGCCTTGTCAACACGCATACCTGCCAAAAAATCGGCATAATTTATAAAAAACGCATTGGCAAACTGGTGATTTTGCCAATGCGTTATATTTCGCTATGCGTACAATATCTCGCCGCTGGAGACGGGGATGAGCTCGCCCGCGTCCGTGCGGATGAGCAGGGAGAAATCGTCGGCGATCGCGACGGCCTCGCCGCAGACGCTGCCGCGCTGCACCCGATGCCCGAGGCTCGCGCAGGCGGCGCGGTAATCGTCGAGCGCCCAGTGCGAGTTGACGACCCAGTGGGCGTAGGCGGAGTCCAACTCGTCCACTATCGCGCGTATGACGGCCTCCTGCGGGGTGTAGCGTCCGGTGACGGAATACACGGAGCAGGCCGTGTCGTGCAGCTCAAGCGGCAGCTCGTCCATGCCGGTGTTAAGATTCACGCCGATGCCGATGATGAGCTTGAAGCTCCCGCCAGCGGTGACGGATTCGGTGAGTATCCCGCAGAGCTTCTTGCCGCCGAATTGCAGGTCGTTCGGCCATTTTATGTCCGCGCCCAGCCCGCAGACCTTCTTGAGCGCGCGCCGCACTGCGACGGCGGCGGTGGGTGTCAGCGTCAGGCAGGCGCGCATGTCCGCAGCGGGGGCGAGCAGCATCGAGAGATATACGCCGCCCGACGGGGAAGCGAAGCTCCTGCCGAGCCTGCCGCGGCCGCCTGTCTGCCGCCCTGCGGCAATGACGGTGCCCGGCTCGGCGTAGGCCGCCATGGCCTTGAGCCGTGTATTTGTGGAATCAAGTTCGGCCTCGAACAATACCGGAGCGCCGCGCTCTGGGAAAAGAGAAATCATTTTCCGCCCTCCGTCAGCTTCAGGAAATCCATGACGGCATGGCTGCCGCCTGCAAGTATCGTCGGCTTTGAGCCGTCAAACGGCAGCTCCGCGCCGCGGATATCCTGGCATACGCCGCCCGCCTCACGGACAAGCAGCGCGCCCGCCGCATAGTCCCAGAGGGACACCTGCATCTCAAAATACAGCCCCGCGCGCCCCGCGGCGACGCTGCACAGATCAAGCTCCGCGGAGCCTTCGCGGCGCAGGTCAAGACCCGCGTTAAAGGCGATGCGCGCGAGACGGAAGGTCTCGTCCGCAAGCTCCGTGGAATACGGGGAGGTGCCGTAGCAGACCACGCTGTCGCTCAGCGGCGCGTCGCTGACATGCAGCCGGCGGCCGTTAAGATATGCGCCCTCGCCCTTCACGGCGGTGAACATCTCATCGACATAGGGATTGTACACCGCGGCGGCGCGCAGCTCACCTGCGCTCATGTATGCGACGGAGATGCAGCTGTGATTGAAGCCGCGTGCGAAGTTCATCGTCCCGTCGATGGGGTCGATAATAAACAGATGCCTTGCATGGAGATCGTCATGCTCCTTCTGCTCCTCGCAGAAAAAGCGCGTCTCCGGCACGGATTCGCTCAGCACCTGCATGAGATATTCCTGCACACGCTTGTCATATTCGGTCACAATATCGCGCCGCCCGCTTTTGCTCTCGGCGATTATATCGTGGGCGTGCATCATGATCTCGGCGGCGCTGCGCTCGGCCGAGACTATTTTTTCAATAACATTTTCGGCGTAAACTCTGTTCATGCGTGATCCTCCTCGGTGGTGAACCGTATTATAACACAGTTCCGAAAAAAATAAAACTGCCTGCAGGGCTTTTTTGACCCTGCAGGCAGAAATGAAAAGAGACGTAGAAAAGAGACGTAAAAATCAGGCGGGAAGGTACTCGGAGATGATGCCCATGAGCTTCTTGTCCTTGGGCAGACCGAACATAACGAGGCTCTCGCATTTGTCCATGTTGTCGTTCATATGCTCGCCGAGAAGAGCATCCTCGCGCCACAGCTCAGGCTTGAGGTTGACGGCATCTTCACCGCAGAGAAGAGTGAGGCGGCCGGCTTCGTCGGTCTTGAGAGCGGCGGTCTTGATCAGGCCGTACTCGACGGTGTGCGCGGTGTCGCGCAGAACGATAAGGCGCTTGTTGGTGAAGGCATAGGTGGTCTTTCTCAGCTTCTTGGGCGCGGTGACGCAGTTGAGCGGAGCAAGGAATGCAAGCACAAGGATAACAGCGATCACCAGCGGGTATATCTGAGCACGGTTCACGTTCGCGCCGATTATGTAGCCTATTATGAGAGCTGCCGCGATCACAATACCGGCAACAAGCTTTCTGATAAAGCGCTTCTTGTAAACGCCCTCCAGCGGCTCAGAGTCCTCAGGCTTTCCGACCCAGAGAACCTTCTCGTCCGGATCAATAGCTCTTTGCAACAGTTCATCGTATTCCATAAATATCCTCCTCTTTCTTGCTGGGTAATACGGTAATTTGCATATTTATTATAACAGTTAAGACGCTAATTGTGTGCAAAGGAGGGGCGTAAAGACGTTAACGCGGCGTTAACTTCACGTTAAGGCCGCGTTAAGACGTATATGCTTCTTGATAAGAGTGTTTAATTTTCCTCAACAACACTTGCCAGCAGCTTGCCGGCCATTGCTTTCGCGCCGAGGACCCACACCAGATCGCCGTTCTGGATCTGCATGTTGACATCAGGCTGCACTATGGGGAGGCGGCTGCGCTGGAGGCCGAGGACCATGCAGTCGTAGTTGTCGCGTATGCCGCTGTCGCGCACGGTCTTGCCTGCAAGCTCGGAGCCTTTGTCAACGGATATCGCATAAGAGTACAGTGCCTCCGGCTCCGAATCCTCCGCCGCGATGAACTCGCGCAGCGTGGGCAGCTCCGCAGGCTCGGCGATCCCGAGGTCAAGGCAGAGATTGCGCAGCTCCGCAGATTCGCCGAGGATGTACACCGTGTCGCCGCTGTGCAGCGCGGTGTCGCCGGAGGGGATGCTGATGTGCCGCTTGCCGCGGACGATCTTTATCACGTTCACGCCGAAGCGCTTGCCCCAGCCCAGCTCCTTGAGCGTGCCGCCGTGCTGCTCATACTGGAAGCTCAGCACATGCAGCCGCTGGTCGAGCCATTCGACCGCGTCGTCGGAGCCGAGCCGCTGAAGCTGGCGCTCGTTGAAATTCGCGAGGAAGCGCGCCTCCACGGAGAGGTAAGCCGAGGCGAACCAGCCGGAGCGGTATATAAGCAGCACCGCCGCGAGGATCAGCGGCAGCAGCCACAGACCTCCGACGCCGGTGACGGTGTTTGCGGGGATGAACGCGATGATAACGATGATGAGCACGCGTATGGCGGTCAGCGCCATCAGCGGCAGACGGAAGTTGCGGTTCTTGACCCACAGCGTTGTAAACTGCGGGGACTTCATGTCGAGCATCGGGCGGATGAATATCGCCATGCCGATGTAGACCACTGCGAGGCATATGAGCTTTTCAAGCCACGGCTCAAGCCCCAGCTTGCCGAGCAGCGGCAGCAGCACGAGACTGCCGATGAGCGCGATGCCGAGCATCACAACGCCGTAGAAGGCCGTCACCTTGACGTAGCGCCCCAGATATGCCGACCAGTCGCCGTTCTTTTCCTTGCTCGACTGCTCCTCGTCGGTGTATCGGGCGAGCTTCTCCGTAAGCCTTGAGGGGAGGACTTTTTCAAGCCACTCGTAAAGCTTGTCGGAGCCTTTTATGAACGACGGCGTCGTCAGCGTCGTGATTATGGAGACGGAGACGATTATCGGGTAGATGTAATCCGCAATGACACCGAGGGACAGGCCAAGAGACGCGATGATGAACGCGAATTCACCTATCTGCGCCAGCGAGCAGCCGCAGTGCACGGCGTTTTTCAGCGTCTGGCCGGAGAGGAGCACGCCCAGCGAGGAGAATATCAGCTTGCCGACGAGCGTGACCAGAGTGATTATCAGGATCGGGACTATGTATTTGACGATCATCGCCGGATCGAGCATCATGCCGACCGAGAGGAAGAATACCGAGCCGAACAGATCCTTGACGCCGGAGGTCAGGTGCTCCACCCGCTCGGCGTGCACCGTGCCCGCGAGCAGCGAGCCCGCCATGAAAGCGCCCAGCGCCGAAGAAAAGCCCAGCGCGTTCGCGAGCAGCACCATGCCGAAGCAAATGCCGAGGGAGCTGACGAGCAGCGTCTCGTCGTTCATCAGCGGCGTGGCCTTGTTCATCAGCGTTGGCAGCAGGTAGATGCCGAGGATGAGCCACAGCGCTAGATACAGCACCAGCAGCGCGAGCTTCATCGCCAGCGCGCCGCCGGAAATGCTCTGGCTGACGGAGAGCGTCGAGAGGATTATCATCATAAAAATGCCCGCGATGTCCTCGATGACCAGCGTACCGAACACAAGCTGGGCGAAGCCCTGATTGCGCACGCCAAGCTCGTCGAAGGCCTTGATGATTATCGTCGTCGAGCTCATCGAGAGCATACCGCCGAGGAACACGCTGTCCATGATGCCCCAGCCGAGCAGCTGCCCGACGCCGAAGCCGATGAGCAGCATACCGCCGACCTCTGTGAGCGCGGTGATTATAGCCGTACCGCCGACCTGCGCCAGCTTGTGGAGGTTGAATTCCAGACCGAGGCCGAACATGAGCACTATAACGCCAATCTCGCTCCAGGTGCTGATGGACGCGCTGTCCGCAACGGTGAAGAAAAACGGCATATACGGGCCTATGAGGAAGCCCGCGACTATGTAGCCAAGGACAAGCGGCTGCTTTATTTTTTTGAATATGACAGTGACGACTCCGGCCGTCAGCAGCATTATTGCAAGGTCAGATATCAGTTCCGGCAAATGCATCTATATGGTGTTCCTCCTGCGATTATTCGGTTCCCTCTATCATTCTATAACCTACGCCGACCTCGGTGAATATATACTGCGGCTCGGCGGGGTTCGCTTCTATCTTGCGGCGGATGTTCGCCATGTTGACGCGGAGTATCTGGTTGTTGCCCTTACTCTGCGGCCCCCAAAGCTCACGCATGATGAAATCATAGGTCAGCACCTTGCCGGCGCATTTGCCGAGGAGCGCCACGATCTTGAATTCGTTCTGGGTCAGGTGCGCGTTCTCGCCGTTTATGAGCACCTGATGCTTGTCATAGTCGATGGTAAGCCCGCCGGCGACGAATTTGCCGGAGCTGGCGAGACTCTCGTTCGCAAGGCCGGAGCGGGTGTGCCGGATGGCGACGCGGATACGCGCGAGCAGCTCCGCCGCGCCGAATGGCTTGGTTATGTAGTCGTCCGCTCCCTTGTCCAGCGCCTCCACCTTGTCGCGCTCGTAGGTGCGCGCGGAGACGACGACTATCGGGATCTGCGTCCACTGGCGGACGGCGCTTATGATGTTCATGCCGTCCATGTCGGGCAGACCGAGGTCGAGGACTATCAGGTCAGGGCAGTGCGAGCTTATCATGGAGAACGCTTCGGCACCGGTATGCGCCAGAATGACGTCATAGCCGTTTGCAGTCAGGATCGCGCGTATGAAGCCGGAGATACCCTTTTCATCTTCTACTACTAATACTTTGTCTTTAATATTCATTCTTTTCTTCTCCTAACTGTAAAGAAAATGTAAATTCCGCGCCGCCGTCCGGCAGGTTCTGCGCCCAGATCTTCCCCCCGTGCGCCACGGCGATCGTTTTGCAGACCATCAAGCCGATGCCCATGTTTCTTGTCTTGTCTATCTTGTCGCCGCCCAGCTGAAGCGAGCCGTCAAACAGGTGGTCAAGCTCACTCGGCGGAATGCCGTGTCCGTTGTCACGAACAGATATCTCGGCGAAATTGTCTTTCTTTGCCGTGCTGATGGTGATGCGGCTGGTTCCCCCGCCGTGCTGCACGGCGTTGTCCATCAGGTTCATCAGAAGCTGCTCGACGAGCATCGCATCCATCGGGACGAAGAACAGGTCGTCCGGCACCGTGACCGACACGGTGATGTCCGGATTCTTTTTCTTGAACTTGACGACCACTTCGCTCAGGACCTCTTCGAGCACCTCGTCCTCCTTCTTTATAGCGCCCGGCTTGTCGCCGCTGATGCGCGTGATGGACAGCAGGTTCTCGACCATGCGGTACAGCCAGTCGGCGTCCTTCCTCGCGTCGGACAGAAGCTCCAGCCGCTGGGCGTTGCTCAGCGAGTCGCCGCTGTCGAGCACGGCGGATATCGCGCCGCTTATAGAGGTGAGCGGGGTGCGCAGGTCGTGCGATATCGCGCGGAGAAGGTTGGCGCGCATTTTTTCCTGCTCGGCCTCGAATTTGATGCGGTTCTGCTCCTTGACACGGGCGGCCAGCGTAGACACCGCGAAGCCGACCGCGAGCATGGTCACGAAGGTCAGCGGGTAGCCGTAGATCGTGAAGTTCAGCTCCGCGTACGGATATGTAAAAGCCCAGTTGACGGCGATAACGCTTGTGACGGCGGCGAGGAAGCCGTAGAAATATCCGTCGGTCATCAGCGCGATTATCAGCACCATCAGCACGAATATCATCGGCACATGGACGTCTGACGTGCTGACCTTCTGAAGCAGCGCACACAGCGCCGAGGCAAGCCCCATCGCCACAAAATATATCAGCCAGCCCTTGGCCGACATGGGGAAATATTTTTTTAAAAACCTCATTTTTCAGACATGCCCCCAGTTGCAATAATAACGCAACAATATTATAGCATACAGGATGTTAAGCTGGCGTTAAGAAATTAACGCCAATGCGGTAACATTGGCGTTAAAATAATATTTCTGTTAAGTTTTATTTACCCCTGCGCCGTCCGGAACGGGGCGCGCCGTTTGCGTCGGGGGAGGAGAAGCGCTGCGTCGGCTCGTGATCCACGGGGTAGCCGTGCTCGCGGTAATACTGCTCGCGCTCCGCGCGGCGGCGCTGCTCGGCGAGCCTGCGCTCGCGCAGATGCTTCTGCCGCAGGCGGCGGTAGCGCATGACGAGGCTGATGTAGCCCACGGCAAACAGCACGATGACGATTATCAGAACTTTCACCCATGTCTTGCCGAAGGTCTCGTTGAGGCGAGACTTGAGGTATTCGCCCTTGGCCATGCTGACGGGGGAGCTGTTGACGAGCTTCACTGTGCCGTAGCTCACGCCGTCGATGACTATCTCTGCCTCGCCGAGCACCGTCCCCGCGTCGATCGGGGCGACGAGCTTGTCCTCGTATACGCTCGTCCGCAGCTCTACCGCTTCAAGATCGGTGTCGTTCGGCAGCAGCAGTTCCACGTCGTTCTGCGGCCGGAGCATGACGCTTCCGCCGTCCTCGGCCATGCTGACGTTGACACTCATCACGCTCTTCTCGGAGCTGACCGCGGTCTGATACGAGAAGTTGCCGAAAGCCCAGTCATAGGCTGTTATGGAGTTTATGAAGTTATAATACTTCTCAGTTCCGTCGAGCAGCGGGCCGCTGCAGCCCATGATGACTGCCATGACGTGCACGCCGTCCTTCTCGGCGGTGGATATCAGGCAGTAGCCCGCGTCGCGGGTGTAGCCGGTCTTGACGCCGGCGGCGTACTGGTAGAGATACTCGCTGCCGTATATGCTGTCGCCGCAGATCAGAGCGTTGGAGTTTGCGAGATTGCGCTCCGCGCTGGAGTTCGTGGCGGGCACCTGATAGGTCTTGGTGTTGCAGATGTCCATGAATGTCTGGTGCTTGACGGCCTCGCGGGTCAGCAGATAGAGGTCGTAAGCGGTGGTGTAGTGCTGGGCGTCGGTCAAGCCGTTGGTGTTGGCAAAATGCGTGTTCACGCAGCCAAGCTCCGCCGCGCGCTGGTTCATGTGCTCCACAAAGGCCGAAACGCTGCCGTCAACACAGGCGGCGATGATGTTGCAGGCCTCATTCGCGCTTGCGAGCATCGCACAGTACAGCAGGTCGATATACCGCATCTGCTCGCCGGGCTGGATGTTGGCGGTGCTGCTGGTCTCGTCCATGCCCGCGCGGCAGTCGGCCTGCGCGGTGACAAGCTCGTCTGCGGTGTGGCTGCCGTTTTCAAGAGCCTCCACCGCGAGCAGCACGGTCATGATTTTCGTCAGGCTCGCGGGGGATGCCTTCTCGTCCATATTCTTGGAATAGAGTATGCGTCCGGAGTCAAGGTCGGCGATCACGGCGCGCTGCGCGCCGATATCCGGATCGTCTACTGCGAACGCGCAGGGAGCCAGCAGGGTGAAAGCCATGCACAGCAGCAAAATTAGAGGAAAAAGTCTGAATTTTTTCATTTTGTTCTCCCGTTTTCCGCGGAATGTGATATAGTGTATACAGTAAATATCCATTATGATATTATAAAGTTTGCGGACTGGAAAAGCAATAGAAAAGAGTATTTACTTTTTCTTAAATATAGATTAAGGAGAAGCTGATATAATGAACGGGAAAAGAGCGGTCACTTTGTCTCTGGCGATCACGCTTGCTTTCTCCGCCGTGCTGCTTGCGGTCAGGCTCACGCCGCCGCGGGAGACGGAGATACGCGCCCGTCATGCGTCCGAGGAAGCTGTGATGACCGGCGGCAATGCCGAGACCGCGGAGCGGGAGCTTCTGCCTGGCGAAAAGCTGAATATAAACTCCGCAGATGAGGCCGAGCTTACTCTGCTGCCGGGCATAGGAGACACGCTCGCCGCCGCGATCGTGCAGTACAGGCAGGAAAACGGCGATTTCGCCGCGGTTGAGGATATAATGAACGTGAGCGGCATCGGCGAAAAACGCTTTGAGAACATCCGTGACTATATTACGATTGAGGACTGATACATGAAAATTCTTGTTGTTGACGATGAAAAGCTGCTTGTGAAGGGCATCAAGTTCAATCTTGAAAACGAGGGCTACACCGTGGATGCCTGCTATGACGGCGAGAGTGCCGTGAACATGGCGCGCACGGGAGAATATGACCTCATCATACTCGACCTCATGATGCCGAAGAAGGACGGGCTTGAAGCCTGTCAGGAGATCCGCGGCTTTTCCACCGTCCCAATCATCATGCTCACCGCCCGCAGCGAGGACGCGGATATGCTGATGGGCTTCGAGTCCGGCGCGGACGACTATGTCACCAAGCCCTTTAACATTCTCGCACTAAAGGCGCGCGTGCGCGCGCTGCTCCGCCGCGCGTCAATGTCCGCCGCGCAGGAACCGGCGAAGACCTCCGTCCTCACCCGCGGACACATAAGTGTTGACACGGAGCGCCGGAGCGCGTATAAAAACGGTGTGGCCATCGAGCTTACGATGAAGGAGTTTGACCTGATAGAGTTCCTGATGAAAAATCCCGGGCGGGTGTACAGCCGCGAGAATCTGCTCGACCTCGTCTGGGGCTACGATTATCAGGGCGACACGCGCACCGTGGACGTGCACATCCGTCGCCTGCGCGAGAAGCTGGAGCTTGACCCCGCGCATCCGGAGTACATCGTCACGAAGTGGGGCGTCGGATATTACTTCGCCGACTGAGGACAGCTTATGCACAGCCTGAGAGTTCAGATCTTCTCTTTCATTGCGGCGATATTGCTGATATTGCTGCTGCTGCTGAATACCTATCCGATGACGTCCTCAAGAGACATGGTCTTTGAAGAGAAGCACAGCGCCATGTCCAGCCAGGCGACGGTCATCGCCTCGTCGCTTTCGGGGCTTGACCGGCTGACAAAGGAGAGCGTCGCGGAGGTGCTGCGTATTCTCGATATCGGCGGCTATGCCCGCACGGTAGTCACTGATGCGGATGGGCTCGTCCTGTATGACGACGGGGGCACCGTCGATGAGGACACCGACATTGAAGAGCTGCTCCTCGCGCTCACCGGAAAATGCGTCTTCCGCTCGCTGTTTACCGGCGAAGCCTTCGCCAGCAGCTTCGCGATGCCCGTTTACGGGCAGGGTGCGGCCATGGGCGCGCTGTACATCTATGAATACGACGCGGAGCGGGCGGAGATAATCGTCAGCATCCAGTCCCGCATCCGGACGATATCGCTCGCTATCTGCTCCGGCGCGCTGCTTGTGACGGGACTGTTCACAACGCTGCTGCTGCGCCGCATGCGCGAGCTTGTGCGCTCAATAAAGATAGTTGCGAGCGGGGACTACAGCCACCGGCTCGTTACCCGCGGGCGCGACGAGATAACCGACCTCGGCGAGGAATTCAACCTCCTGACTGAAAGGCTCGACACCACGGAGAAACAGCGCCGCCGCTTTGTGTCCGACGCATCGCACGAGCTGAAAACGCCGCTGGCGTCGATACGCCTGCTGTCGGACAGCATCGTCCAGAACGAAAACATCGATCCGGAGACCGTGCGCGAATTCGTCACCGATATCGGCAACGAGGCCGAGCGCCTCCAGCGCACGACGGAAAAGCTGCTCGACCTGTCGCGTCTTGATGACGGGGTGCAGGTGGTGCCGGAGCCGGTGGACGTCAAGCAGGTCGCGGTCGATGCGCTCGTGCTGCTGCGCCCGCTCGCCGCGGAGAAGAACGTGCGCCTGCGCTGCGATCTCGCCGACGGCTGCGTCGTCATGGCGACGACGGACGACATGTTCCACATCATCTTTAACCTTGTTGAAAATGCCGTGAAATACAACGTCCCCGAGGGCAGCGTCACCATGACCCTGAGCCAGACCGACGAAACCGTCAGCTTCGAGGTCGCGGACACGGGCATTGGCATCCCGGAAGAGGACAGGCTAAACGTATTCTCGCGTTTTTACAGAGTGGACAAAGCCCGCTCCCGCGAAGCCGGGGGCAGCGGCCTTGGCTTAAGTATTGTACACGACGCGGTGGTGCTGCATGGCGGCACCATCACTGTCGGACAAAATAAACCGCGCGGAACGAAATTCACAGTGAGCTTTCCGCGCCCGACACCAGAGGAGACAGGTATATGAACAACATCAAAAAAATTCAGGAAAAGCTGATCGAAAAAAATCTTGACGCCGTGCTCGTTACCGACGAGAAGAACCAGCGCTACGCCACCGGCTTCCCGTTCACCGACGGCGCTGTGATTGTCGCGCGCTCCGCCGCGTGGCTCATCACGGACTCCCGCTATATCGAGGCCGCGACCAACACCGCCGCCTGCTGTTGCAATGTGCAGATGTTCGACCGCGAGCACAGCCGCCTCTCGCTGATCCAGGCCGCACTCAAGGAAGCGGGCGTGGAGCGTCTCGGCGCCGAGGAGGAGAAGCTGAGCCACGCCGAGTATCTCGGCTATGAGAAGGCGCTGGGAATGGAGCTTCTGCCCGCGCAGGCGATATTCTCCGAGCTGCGCGCCTCCAAGTCCGAGGAGGAGATCGGCTATCTGCGCGAGGCGCAGGCCATCAGCGAAAAGGCGCTGGCGGAAGTGCTGCGCATCATCAAGCCCGGCATGACCGAGCGTCAGGTCGCGGCGGAGCTGGTGTACCACATGCTGCTCAACGGCAGCGAGGGCAACTCCTTCGACCCCATCGTCATCACCGGCAAAAAGACCAGCATGCCGCATGGCGTCCCCGGCGACGAGGTCATCCGCGAGGGAGACTTTGTGACCATGGACTTCGGCTGCCTCAAGCACGGCTACTGCTCCGACATGACCCGCACCGTCGCCATCGGCTACGCTACCGACGAGATGAAGAACATCTACAACATCGTCCTTGAAGCACAGCTTGCCGGTATCGCCGCCGCCCGCGCCGGCATCCCCGGCTATGAGATCGACGCCGCCGCGCGCAACGTCATCACCAAGGCCGGCTACGGCCAGTACTTCGGCCACGGCTTCGGGCACTCCCTCGGCCTTGATATCCACGAGCTGCCCGGCGCAAACCTCTCCGGCAAGGCCATCATGCCCGTCGGCTGCGCGGTCAGCGCGGAGCCGGGAATCTACATCCCCGGCAAGTTCGGTGTGCGCATCGAGGACGTCATGATCCTGCACGAAAACGGCGCAGAGGTCATCACCAAGGCTCCGAAACAGCTCACCATCCTCTGATTTTTGCAAAAAGACTGGAAAATCGAGAAAATCTACTTGCCAAAATCGCATATATATATTAGAATATCTAAGTTAATAGATTTTTCTAAAAATTCTTTGGGAGGTCCCTTTATATGATTACAGCAGGCGATTTCAGAAACGGCGTTACCTTTGAGATGGACGGTCAGGTCATGCAGGTCGTTGAGTTCCAGCATGTCAAGCCCGGCAAGGGCGCGGCCTTCGTCCGTACCAAGATGAAGAACGTCATCACCGGTGCCGTCACCGAAACTTCTTTCAACCCCACCGCAAAGTTCGAGAGCGCTTCCATCGACCGTATGGACATGGAATACAGCTACAACGACGGCAACCTTTACTACTTTATGAACCCTGAGACCTATGAGCTTGAGCCGGTTGACGAGTCTGTTCTGGGCGACAACTTCAAGTTCGTCAAGGAGAACATGGTCTGCTCCATCTACTCCTACAAGGGCAAGGTCTTCAACGTTGTTCCCCCCATCAACGTCGTGCTTGAGGTTGCGGAGACTGATCCGGGCTTTGCCGGCAACACCGCCACCAACGCTACCAAGCCCGCCACTCTTGAGACCGGAGCCGTCATCAAGGTTCCCCTTTTCATCGAGCCGGGTGAGAAGATCATCGTCGATACACGTACCGGCGAGTACGCATCCAGAGCATAATTCATCAAAATTCAGGGGAGACTATATAGTCTCCCTTGTTTTAACTCAATTAAAGGAGGTTTTCACATGACTGTTGTTGAAAAAGCCGCATACCTCAAGGGGCTGGCCGAAGGGCTCGGCGTTACGCCGGATTCCAAGGAGGGCAAGCTGTGGGCGGCGCTGAATGATCTGCTGTCCGACATGGCGCACGAGATCGAGGATCTTCAGGAAAGCAATCTTGATCTGGCCGATATCATCGACGATATGGGCGAGGATCTGAGCTATCTGGAGGAGCTGACCTGCGATCTGGACACTCCTGACGATGTGTGTGATGCCGACTATGACGAAGATTACGATGAGGACGCCGACGAGGATCCCGACGAAGACGAGGAGCTGGAGTATGACGGCGTCATCTACGACGTGACCTGCCCCGCCTGCGGCGAAGAGATCAGCTTCGACGAAGAGACGCTTGACAAGGGCTACGTTCTCTGCCCTGAGTGCGGCGAGAAGCTTGAGTTCGACATCGGCGGCGAGGACGACGAGGATAAGGACGAGTAAGTCCGAAAGCATAATAGTATAATAGAAAGAAACCAAGGTATATTTGACGATACCTTGGTTTCTTTTTATTTGTTCTGTTTCGGGTTATTGGTTATTCCGAGAATATAATCAACGGAAACATGATAAAATGCGGAAAGCTTTATAAGAACATCCGTCGGGATATCCCGCTGTCCAAGCTCATAGTTGCTGTAGACCTGCTGAGAACAGTTCAAAAAATCGGCCAGCTCCCTCTGCTTCATATCCCGATCCTCACGCAGATCCCGTAGACGGGGATACATACTATCACCTCACAATCACGGTGGATGATAGCATACCGCATTTTGTAGTATTGACATTTACTGCAATTTGCGGTAAACTAAATTTACTAAATGATAGGAGATAACGGATATGAGCTGTCCTTATTACTGGTACGATAATCACTACGCGTGCAGAAAAACGGGAAAGGACGTGAACGAGGACGTCTACTACAAATTCTGTAAGAACTATGATTACGATGACTGTCCCATTTACAAAGGGCAGGACACTTCTGGCTGCTTTCTGACTTCGGCCTGTGTTGAAACCATGGGATTGCCCGACGACTGCCATGAGCTTACTGTTCTGCGCGCGTTCCGGGACGGATATATGAGCGCCATACCCGGCGGCGCTGACGACATCAAGGAGTATTACCGGTGCGCACCCGCAATCGTCGCGGCAATAAAAGCTTGCCCCGATTCGCGCGAAGTATTCGGGCGGATATACAGCGAGTTGGTTCGCCCCTGCGTGGAGCTGATCGAGGCGGGAAAGAACAGCGAGGCTTATGCTGAATATAAGGACTATACGAAAGCGCTTCAGGGAAAATACTCCACGGGAGTTTGAATTATTATAAAAATACAGGAGGAAGAAGATATGACAGTCAGCGAAGCGAAAGCGCTTGCCGAACGGGGAGATACCGGCGCAATGATGGCGCTTGCCGAGTATTACTCTAAGGAGGAAGGTGACGAGGCAAGTGATATGGCGTGGCACTACTATGAACTTGCTGCAAACGCGGGAGAGACGGATGCTATTGTGAAGATGGCACAGACTTCCAGCATGATGGCGGCCACAGTTTTCAGCATGATCGAGGGCGGAAACAGATTTGCTTCAATGGATGCAGATATGGAGAAAGCGTATCATTGGGCGAAGAAGCTTGATGAATCTGTTCGGAGGCTGAACGTCAGGGACAGCGATACGCTGGAGTTTGTCAATGACAACCTGATTTTGGCCTTGTCTCGCGTTGTAACGCTGTATTATCTGGATGAGAGATACGATGATATGATCCGTGCAACAAAAGACACAAATCATCCGTATGCGCAGGCAATGTACGGCTTAGCTCTCTTTAAGTCGGATGCTGATGCCGAAGTGAAAAGGGCATTTGACCTGCTGAAAAACATCGAGAACGATCTGTGCTGGAAAAAGGAGTTCCAGACAAAATTCGGTCAGATACTGTTGATTGAAGCTGCAAGTTACCTCAGCGCGATGTACCGCATATTTGACCACGACGCTAATTCGGCATACCGCGTCAAGGCATGCATCGTAAGTCATTCCATTGATGAATCAATACGGAGCGATGTCAGAGAGGATATGGCGAGTAACTTCAAAAAATCGCTGTTCGGTGGATATATCTATATCGGCAAGTAATCCTGATATACAGCAAAAAGGCGTGACTTTTAAAGTCACGCCTTTTTGTTGTCTTGCGCTTTACTCTTTATTTGCTGTGGACGTACTCGTTCATCGGGTGGACCATGTACTCGTTGTACGGGAACTGGTCGGTCGTAACATAACCGGCGGGCGCATCGATAAGCTGCGGGATGCGGTTGACTAGCGTCGCGCAGGTCAGCTCGACGGTCGCGGGCTGGTTGACAATGCAGGTCGTCTCCGGCTCGCCGTGGAGCGTCCAGACGTTGCGGTCGATCTCTTCGGGATTGTAGATCTTGCCGACGCACTCGGTGACGAGGGTGATGCCCTCCTCGGTCTCGGTGGTGACGATGGCGCGCATACCGGTCGCATCGCCCGCCTTGACGACCATGCCGAGAGTCTCGGACTTCAGATCCTCCTTGTCAACGCAGGGGATGCACTTCTGCGTCTGGGAGGTGATGTGCAGCCCCATCTTGCTGCACAGCCAGCCGTTCTGATTCCACATGTAGGACGGGACATATTTGCCGCTCTCGACAAGCTCCTTCATCTCGTCGGACGGGGTCTCGTTATAGCAGCCGATGGTCTTGTTGAACTCGTCGATAGTTAGACCTGCGCCGTGGCCTTCGGCCAGCGCTACGCCGTAGTCCTCGACGTTATACCAACTGCTGCCCTCGATCTTGGTGATCTTATGGGATGAGCCGGCGAGATTCGTGACCAGAGTGCCCCAATAGAGGTCGCAGTAGCCGACGCCTGTGAGGGTGCAGTTGCCTTCCTTGGCGAGCTTGTCAAGCTTTGCGGTGAGAGCGGGGGAGGAGTTCCAGGGATAGAGCGCCTCTTCGCAGGTGGTGATGGCGTTCACGCCGTGCTTGGCGCAGATGGTGAAGATGTCCTCAAGCTCGGCTACGGTGCTGCGGGTGGCTATAATGCACACGTCGGGCTTGAGCTCGCCGATGCGTGCGTCGGCGGTCGCAGAGTCTTCTACCTTGACGCCGACGGTCGGGAAGCCGTTGCCGATGATCTCGGCGACATCCTTGCCGATATGGTTCTTGTTGCGGCAGAATGCGCCGACCAGCTCACCGTCATGCTCGATCACATAGCGCATGAGATAGCGGCTCATCTTGCCTGCTCCGTACTGTACTACTCTGACTTTGCGTTCCATAATAATAGCCTCCTTCAGAATTAAACCGGTTATTATTTTAACAATATCTTATGCCGTCATTATAGCTCCTGTAGTTACGGCAAGTCAAGCACTTTGTCAAGAAAAATTCCGGCAGCGGGCAGCTGCCGGAAAAAATTTATTCTTCATCCTGAAGCGCGTCGTAGCCTTCTTCGCCGGTACGGATCTTTACGACGTTCTCCACATCGTAAACGAATATCTTGCCATCGCCGTAATGGCCGGTGTATAGTACGCGCTTTGCCGTTTCTATAACGCTGCGCACCGGAATCTTGCTGACTACGATATCGACCTGCACCTTCGGCAGCAGGTTGGATTCCAGCTTGACGCCGCGGTAATATTCAGGTTGTCCACCCTGTATGCCGCAGCCGAGTACATGCGACACGGTCATGCCCGTAATACCGAGCGCCGACATAGCACTCTTCAGCGCGTCAAACTTCGAGTCTTTGCAGATTATCTCGACCTTTGTAAACTTGGGTGTGCCGTCCGGAACGGTGCGTACTGCCTTAACGGGAATCGCTTCGGCCGCCGGAACGTCGCCGGTAACGACGGTAACGCCCTCTTCGGGGGCATATGCCGCGTATTTGCTCACCGACGGAGCAAAATCGGGGTAGGCACTGGGCAGACCGTGTTCCGTTATGTCGAGACCGAGCAGCTCTTCTTCTGACGTTACACGCCGCGCCGTTGAAGCCGTACCAGCCGAGCCAGAGAATGAACACGCCAAGCGCACCGAGGGTTATCGAGTGGCCGGGGATGGCGTTGACCTTGATGACCTTTCCGCTCTCGTCGCGGACATATTTACCGAGCCGAGGTCCGAGGAATATCGCGCCGACCAGCGCCGCGATGCCGCCGACCATGTGTATCGCGCAGGAGCCGGCAAAGTCATGAAATCCAAGCTGACTGAGCCAGCCGCCGCCCCATATCCAGTGAGCTTCTATCGGGTAGACAAACAGCGAGATGACAGCCGAATATATGCAGTAGGCGGAAAATTTCGTGTGCTCAGCCATAGCGCCGGAAACTATCGTTGCGGCGGTTGCGCAGAAAACAAGGTTGAATACGAATACGGACGCGCCGGTGAAACTGCCGTCTGTGGGGGAGGCTATAAATGCTTTGAAGGATGACCACATATCCATGTTGGGTAGCCCGACAAGCCCGCGCAGGCAGTCCTGCCCCATCATCAGCGAGTATCCAAGCAGGGAAAACACTATTGTTCCGATGCAGAAATCCATCAGATTTTTCATAATTATGTTGCCTGCATTTTTCGCGCGCGTGAAGCCCGTTTCGACCATCGCAAAGCCTGCCTGCATCCAGAACACCAAAGCCGCGCCGATCAAATACCAGAATTCCACTGTCATAAAATCATCTCCTGTTTCTCTCTGAAATGCAAAAAAGGCAACGACGCCTGAAGGATATCAGACGTCGCTGCCTTTTTATGACGTGGATTTTATACCGGTCGGCGCGCGTTGTCAACGATTTTTACGCCAAAATCATAAAATTGTCAAAAGCACATATAATGTGCCGAATTCAGCGCAAACTTTATGCGGTTTTAACACTGTGCTTTTTGAGCAGCGCAAACGCGATGACGCAGATGATGACGGACAGCAGCGAGCCCGCGGCAGTGGCAAGTCCCATGGGGAAGAGCGTGTCAGGGAAGAGCTTCGAGGTCAGGTACACGCCCGGTATGCGCACGAGCGCGATCGCAGAGATGTTGTGGATAAACGATATCTCGGAGCGGCCGCAGGCGCAGAAATACCCGCTGAAGCAGAAGTGTATTCCGGCGAAGAGCGCGTCCCAGATGTAGCCGCGCAGATACTGCCCGCCGAGCGTGATGACAATCACGTCCGGCGTGAACAGGCCGACCGCCTGTTCGGAGATGAACTGCGTCAGCAGCGCGATAATGATGCCGAAGCTCACCGCGATGATCACCGCGTAGCGCAGCGTCTGCTCGGCGCGCGCCTGCTTCCCCGCGCCGATATTCTGCGCGCAGAGCGCCGACACCGTTGACAGCATCGACGACGGCACGAGGAACACGAAGCTGATGATTTTCTCCACGATGCCGACCGCCGCCGCGGCGTCAAGCCCGCGCCGGTTGGCGATGACGGTGATGACGATGAAGGCGATCTGGATCAGCCCGTCCTGCACCGCCACGGGGATGCCGATGCGCAGCAGCCGCCCCATCGTGTCGCGCTGGGGATGGAGGTCGCGGCGTTCAAGGCTGATGCCAGACTTCCTGCGCAGTATCACAACTAGCGAGAACACAACGCTTATCGCCTGCGACAGCGTGGTGCCGAGCGCCGCGCCCGCGGGGCCAAGTCCCATGGCACCGATGAATATGTAGTCAAGCGCGATGTTCGCGGCGCAGGCCACGGCGATGAATATCATCGGGCTTTTCGAGTCGCCGAGGCCGCGGAAAATGGAGCTTATGATGTTGTATGCCGTGATGAACGGGATACCGATGAAGCAGATCGTGAGATACGCCCGCGTCCCGTCGGCGGCCTCCGCCGGCGTAGACATCACGGAGACGATGGGTCTGACAAGCGCCAGAAGCAGCGCCGTGATGACGACGGACAGCAGCATGAACAGCGTAACGGTGTTGCCGATGGCGGCCGAGGCATGCTTCTTGTCCCCCGCGCCGACGGCCTGACCTATGCACACGGTCGAGCCCATTGCGAGGCCGACGATCATGACCGTCAGCATGTGCATGACCTGACTGCCGATGGACACGGCGGTCGTGCTGGCGACGCCTTCAAACTGGCCGATTATGAAGAGGTCGGCCAGACCGTAGAGCGTCTGAAGGAAGTATGAGAGCAGATATGGCAGCGAGAAATAGGCTATGTTTTTCAGTACGCTGCCGTTTGTAAGATTCTTTTCCAATGAGTTCATCTGACCGCTTAGAATATAAATCCGCCGCCGAGGACGTAGTCGCCGTCATAAAGCACGGCAGACTGCCCCACGGCGGGGGCGCGCACCGGCTCGTCGCAAATTATGCGCACGCCGTCTCCTTCAGGGTATACGGTGCAGGGAGGCATCTCCCATTTCGTGTGCCGCACGCGGACGTTCGCGCGGAACGACTCGGCGGGGCGGTCGATGAGCCAGTTGAAGTCTCTGGCACGGACTTCGGTTTTGAACATATCCTCCCACAGCGCAAGCTCGATAGTGTTATCCGCTGCGCTGATGCGGGAGATGTAGACCTTGCGCCCGTCGATAAGCCCAGGGCGGCGCTGGCCTACGGTGTAGCGGTGTATGCCCTCGTGCCGCCCGACGACCTCGCCGCGGAAGATGAAATCTCCCGCCGGCGGCAGCTCCGCTCGGCGCGATATCCAGCCGATATAGTCCTTGTCGGGGATGAAGCATATCTCCATGCTGTCCGGCTTGTGCGCGACCGGCAGGCCGAATTCCTCGGCCAGCGCGCGCACCTGCTTTTTCTCGAAGCCGCCGAGCGGGAACACCGTGCGGCGCACCTGCTCGCGGCTTAAGCGGCAGAGCATGTAGCTCTGATCATTGGCGGGCATGCCTTTCATGAGCCTGCCGTTTTCCGTGCGGGCGTAGTGTCCGGTGGCTACAAGCTCCGCGCCGACGCGGTCGGCCTCGGCGAGCAGATTTTTGAACTTTGTGCTGGGGTTGCAGATTATGCAGGGGTTCGGCGTTTCGCCGCGCAGATACGCCTCCGTGAACGGACGGCATACATTGCGCTCAAGCTCGGCCTTGACGTCCAGCACCGTCAGCGGCACGCCGATGAACTCCGCCGTGTCTATCGCGCATTGCCGCGCGGCCTCGTCGGCGTTGTCCATATACAGGCCGTACACCTCATGTCCGGCCTTTTTCAGAAGCATGGTGGATACAGTGGAGTCCACTCCGCCGGAAAAGCCGAGAACGATCTTGCTCATCTTCCGCCCTCCATGTAGATCATCAGCACCGAAATGTCGGCCGGGGACACGCCGGAAATGCGGCTCGCCTGCCCAAAATTCTCAGGCCGGATCTTTTTCAGCTTCTCGCGCGCCTCCAGCCGCAGGCCGTTTATCGCGTCGTAGTCGATGTCGGCGGGCAGGGGGCGGCTCTCCATCCGCGTGAATTCCTCGACCTGCTTGAGCTGTCGCTTGATGTAGCCCTCGTATTTGAGGCTTATCTCCGCCTGCCCCGTCACTGCGCGCGGAAGCTCCGGACGCTCGGGGTCAAATTCCGCGAGGTCGCGGTAGCTTATCTGCGGGCGGCGGATGAGATCAGCGAGCGAGCTGCCGGTGGATATCTCAGCCGTGCCGCGCGCCGTGAGCAGCGCGTTTATCCCGTCGCTCGGGGCGATATGCGTCTGTTCAAGGCGGCGCAGCTCCGCGTCCACGGCGGCGTATTTGTCGAGAACGCGCCGGTACTGCTCCTCGGAGACAAGCCCGATACGCAGGCCGATGCCGGAAAGGCGCTTGTCCGCGTTGTCCTGCCGGTGCAGCAGGCGGTACTCGCTGCGCGAGGTCATCATGCGGTACGGCTCGTTCGTGCCCTTGGTCACAAGATCATCTATGAGCGTGCCGATGTATCCGTCGCTGCGGCGGAGTATCATCGGCTCACGGCCGAGTATTTTCAGCGCCGCGTTCACTCCCGCAACGAAGCCCTGTACCGCCGCCTCCTCATAGCCGGAGGAGCCGTTGAACTGCCCCGCGCCGTAAAGTCCGGAGATTTTCTTGGTCTCCAGCGTCGGATAAAGCTCTGTCGGGTCGATGCAGTCGTATTCTATCGCGTAGGCGCAGCGCGTCATCTCCGCGCGCTCGAGTCCGGCGACGCTGTGCAGCATCTCAACCTGCACCTCCTCGGGCATCGAGGACGAGAAGCCCTGGATGTACAGCTCCTCGGTGTTCAGCCCCATCGGCTCGATGAACAGCTGATGGCGCGGCTTGTCGGCAAAGGTCATCACCTTTGTCTCGATGCTGGGGCAGTAGCGCGGGCCGATGCCCTCAATAACGCCGGAATATATCGGGCTGCGGTCTAGATTTGCGCGGATTATCTCGTGCGTGCGCTCGTTGGTGTAGGTTAGGTAGCACACGGCGGAGTTGCGCGGCGCGTTGACCGTCGAGAACGAGAACGGCTCGATCTCATCGTCGCCCCGCTGAAGCTCCATCTTTGAAAAGTCTACGGTGCGCGCGTTCACTCTCGGCGGCGTGCCGGTCTTGAAGCGGCGCATATTAAGCCCCAGCGCCCTCAGCCGCTCCGCCAGAGGGATGGCCGCGGCGAGACCGTCCGGCCCCGATGAGCGCAGAACCTCGCCGACTATCGTGCGCCCGTCTAGATATGTGCCCGACGCGATCACGACGGCCTTGCAGTCGTAGACCGCGCCCGTGTGCGTCGTGACGGAGCGGACGCGCCCGTCCTCGACGCCGATATCGACGACCTCTGCCTGCTTGACGCGGAGATTCTCCTGCAATTCGAGCGTATGCTTCATCACTTCCTGATACCGCCGCCGGTCGGCCTGTGCGCGAAGCGAGTGCACCGCCGGCCCCTTGCCGCGGTTGAGCATACGGTACTGTATGCAGGCTTTGTCCGCCGCGCGCGCCATCTCGCCGCCCAGAGCGTCCAGCTCGCGGACGAGATGCCCCTTGCCGGTGCCGCCGATGGCGGGGTTGCAGGGCATGTTGCCGATGCTGTCCATGTTCACCGTGAAGCACACCGTGTCGAGGCCGAGCCGCGCAGCGGCGAGAGCGGCCTCGATACCCGCGTGCCCCGCACCTATAACGGCGATATCGCATTTTCCTGCCTTATATTCTATCATTGTCTCACCCGAAAATATCATGTATCATTATCAGCGTGCCGTCCCGCACCTCGATGCTCGCCGCCGCCCCCGTGAACGAATTGCTGACGCCGATGGGGAAGTCGGAGCGTATCTCGGCGTCCGCCAGCTCATATTTGAGCCCGCGGATGGTCACGCCGCGCGCAGCGCCGTCCATGCAGAACAGAGACAGCGTGCCGCCGCAGCCGGCGGGGAAAGAGACCTTCTCGTTGTGCAGCACGCTCCAGACCACGCCGTCGCCGTACATGCGGCAGTGCGCCCCGTGCGAGGAGAGGAACAGCAGCCCCTGAAGGTTTGCGATCGTGTGGTCGGCGCGGCTGCCGCCGGTGCCGCCGTAGACGACGAAATCGGTATAGCCACGCTCAAGCCCGACGCGCATGGCGTATATTGTGTCGGTATCGTCCTTCTCGACGGGCAGATGAAGGACGTCCCCGCCCTCCGGCGCTTCGCCGAGGGAGTCGAAGTCGCCGAGAATCAGGTCGGGCGCGACCCACGCCTCGGTGCAGTGCTTCAGACCCGCGTCTGCCGCGATGACGAAGTCGCCGTCGGACGGGTACTCGGTCAGCCCGTAGAAGCTTCCTGCGGCGAATATATAGCATGTGGCCATGTAACCAACTCCAATTTCAAAATTTAACACTTTATTATAGCATTACTGCGGCGGATAGCAAACGAAAAATATAAAATCGGCCAGAAATTTATGTATTTTTCAACAAATTCCTTGACCCGCAAAATATGCAATTATATAATGAATATCGGAAAATCCATTCAAAGGAGGAATTCGCATGCGCAGAAGCATGAAAAACCGCCTCACCGCCCTCCTCGCGCTGTGTCTGTGCGCCTGCATCTGTCTGGCGCTGCCCGCCGCCGCGAGCGCGGATGTAACTCTTGACAAGCTGCTTGTCGCCATGCCGACAACACCGATAGCATATATGCCCGCCGGAAACATTTCCGCCAGCTCCAGCACCGAGGGCTGCTCCGTGCAGAGTCTGGTGTGGTACGATGCATCCGGCTCGCAGTTCAGCGGCACCTTCGGGACGCAGAATTATACAGTCGAGATCGTGGTCTCGCTCGCCGAGGGCTATTCGCTCACGTCCGATGCGCGCGTGTATCTGAATAACTCTGCCGTGGACTACACCGTGAACGGCAGCAGCGTGACGATACGCCGCGAGTATGCCCCCGCGATCTGGACGCCAGACATCTATAAGCACCCGGAGGCGGAAACCGTGACCGAGGGCGGCTTCGCGTCCTTCGCGGCATCCGGCGCGTATTACGAGAAGATAAACTGGCGGCTCTATAATCCGGACGCGACGTCGTTCTATACGATGGAGGAAGCGGTCGAAAAGTTCCCCAGCCTCACGACGGATGCGGACGGCGGGACGAGGATGAACCTCTATAACATCCCGCTTGAACTCAACGGCTGGCGCATAGCGGCGTATTTCAGCAATCCCGGCGGAGGCCGCGAGAGCTACGGCGCGGTCATAACCGTGAAGGCCGACCCCGCAAAAGCGACCCCGACGCCCACACCGACGGCGACTCCGGAGCCCAGTCAGGAACAGGACGATAAGCCGGATGACGCGGCGGAAAGCCCCTCGCCTGCGGACGAAAACCATGAGCATGAATTCGCTGAGAAATGGAGCTTTGACGAGGAGCGCCACTGGCATGAGTGCTCCTGCGGCGAGAAGGCCGACGAGGCCGCGCATGACATGCAGTGGACGCTGGTGCGCGCGGCGAAGAAGGATCAGCCGGGCGAGGAGCGCGGGACATGCCGCGTCTGCGGCTATACCGGCAGCCGCGAGGTCGAGTATACGGGCAAGGGCATACAGCTCACCGAGGGCATGTTCAAGTATATAATCATCGGCATCGTCGCGATGATAGTCATCCTTGTCGTGGTGAAGCTGATATCCGACGCCGGACGCCGCAATCGCCGCGGACGCCACGGCGGATACAGGGGAAGACATTGATATTACATATCGTGAGAGGTTTTAATATCTCTCACGATATTTTTATGGGAACCTTTTCCCGCGGCGTGCGTCAAAAAAGCAGATCGAATGAAAGGAGCACGAGATGAAAAGCATGTTTTATGTTTCGATATGCCTGCTGCTGGCCATGGCGATGCTGCTTGGCGGCTGCGGAAGCCCCGCCGTGAGCGAGATCACGGCCAAAAACACCGATAAGATCGCCGCCGACCCCGCCGCGCTGACGGAGGAGGCGAACACGGCGGTCACGGAGCTGGCGCTGCGCCTGCTGAAAAGCTGCCCATCCGACGGCGACACGCTGATTTCCCCGACCTCGATACTCTGCGCGCTGGCCATGGCTGCCAACGGCGCCGAGGGCGAAACGCTCAGCCAGCTTGAAGACCTGTTCGGCATGAGCGCGGACGAGCTGAACGCGTATATGGCGGCGTTTCTGGCGACGCTGGATGACAGCGAGGGCAGCAAGCTTAGCTCGGCCTGCTCCATGTGGCTGCGGGACGACGACAAGCTGAAGATAAACGACACGTTCATTGAGAAGAACGCCGGATATTACGACAGCGCCGTGTTCACCGCACCGTTCGACGGCGGGACGCTCGACAGTATCAATTCGTGGGTGAAGAAGAACACCGGCGGGATGATAGACCGGATACTGGACAAGATCCCCGACGACGCGATGCTGTACCTGATAAACGCCGTCGCCTTTGACGCGAAGTGGCAAACGGTGTACACCTCCGATCAGGTCGAGCAGGGGAGCTTCACCAACGCCGCGGGCGAGGACAGGATAGCCGATTTCATGGATTCCGAGGAGCACACATATATCTCCGACGGCAGCGCCGCAGGCTTCATCAAATATTATCAGGGCGGGCGTTACGCCTTTGCCGCGCTGCTTCCGGAAAGAGGAGTCGGGCTTGACGAATACATCGCCGGCCTCAGCGGCGAGAGTCTGCGCGCGATGCTGACCGGAGCGCAGAGCACGACGGTGATTGCGAGCCTGCCGAAGTTTGACAGCTCTTACAGCGCGGAGCTTTCGGACGTGCTAAGGGCGCTCGGCGTGACCGAGCTTTTCGACCCGGATTCCGCCGACCTCAGCGGCATCGGCAGCTATGACGGTATGCCGCTCTATGTCAGTCGGGTGCTGCATAAGTGCCATGTCTCCGTGAACGAGCAGGGGACGAAGGCCGGAGCCGCGACGGCGGTCGAGGCCGCCTGCGGCAGCGCGTTTATAGAAGAGATAAAGTATGTCACGCTGAACCGGCCCTTCATGTATATGATACTCGACTGCGATACCATGACGCCCGTGTTCATCGGCACGGTCACGGATATCTGATAAAAAGCAATATAACAAAATCGGAGCGCCTTTATCGGGCGCTCCGATTTATTTTTCCGTTATACAAGCGTATCCGCAAAGGTATTTAAAATCTTGCGGAAGGCGTCTATCGATTCCGGCGGCAGCTCATCCGCCAGCGCGAACACATGGCGCAGAGATTTGTCGTAAACGAATTGAGCATAGCGCGCGTACTCCTCGCGCCCCCTGTCGGTTACGGTGATGAACAAATCCTTTTTGTTGCCGCCACGGTGCGACTTCTCCAGAAGCCCCATGTCTACGAGCTTTGTTACGTTGTTGGAGAAGGCTCCGCGCGTGATCCCCAAGCGCGCGGCAATGGCGCTCATTTTGTCGTTGTTATCCTCAAGGGTATACTCGATTATCTGTATCTGGATGGCAGTCAGCCGGAAAGAGGTGTTGTAGTATTGCGGCATATTGAAGCGCGTGGCGGAGCGGTTGCAGAGATAAATAATGCTCTCCACAAAATCGCGGTATTTTCCCATCCATGAGGTTTCGGCTGACATTGCCATAGGTTTTTGGCTCCTTTACTATAAAAATCGGGGCAATGCCTTTCAGCATTGCCCCGATAAAGCTGATAAAATTCCTTGCGGAGATTTCGCGGTTTTTTAACGCTGATATTTTATTATAGCATCGAGCCGATGCAAAGTCAAATTATGAAATCAGCATACTGTAGTGATAGCAGGTGTTGCCCACAACGAACCATGTGAAGATCATAGCATTAATAAGCGCGCCGAGCCATGCGCTGCCGGTCTTGTTGTAGAGCTTGCGCGCATATACGGCTGCGAGCGGCAGCACGACTATCATCGGATACAGCACAACGGCGTAGAGGAAATAGTCCTTGCCGAAGCCGTACCATACCATCTGCCCCGTGATAAGCTCGAATGCGTACACAAACAGCTCAAACACGAACACGCCAGCCACATTGAACAGCGCACAGATAAGCAGGTTCTTGCCGTCGCTCATATTGCGCATACGCCCGGAGTTGATGACCATGCTGTTGACAAGGTAGAACACGAGGAAGAACACAAGGTAGCCCGCCCAAGTGAGGAACTGGGTCTTGGTCATGACGCGTCCCGCGATGACCCAGAGGCGGAAGTCGGATCTTGCAAAGAAGAAGCTCGAAAGCACGGCAAGGCAGTAGGAGCCGGCAAAAACGATGAGCGCAAGCAGCACGGTCTTGCCGAAATCCTTTGCGGAAATTTTGATGCCGTAGCGATCCGCAAAGCTGAGCTTGTCGCTCTTTGCGCGCAGATAGCGGATGAGCAGCAGCAGAAGCGCGATTGCCGCGTTCGTAAGCGCCCATACAACGGTGCGGTTCGGCATTTCTTGGCTGAACAGCCAGCTCCATGCTATCGGTCCCTTGTCGCCGGCGTAGGTGGTCGGCGCGCCGCCGAGTATGAAGCAGGGGATAATGCTGACGCCCTGAATTATGGCAAGCAGCACGCTTATTATCCAGAAGCCGCGGTCGTTCTTCTCTATCAGCGCCTCGCGCGGCTTTCTGCGCAGACCGGCAAAGAACGGAGCCTCAAGCAGCAACGCGGCAAACGGATACACCAGAGCCAGCATTGCGGCAAGAGCCACGCCGTTTGCAAGCTCCTTGATGAGCCACACCGAGCTGCTCGCGGGGATGGGCTGTGCGCCGTCGGCAAGCTCACCGTTGTTGTAGTTCATAACGTCGGTGAAAAACTGAACAACGAAGCTCGTTGTTTTGAAGGAGAAGTGGTTGCCGGCATGAATTTCGGCGGGCTGAATCATCACGCGGGCGCTGCGGTTGGCAATTGCCTCGCGCAGGGCGGTGTCGCTCGGCTCGGTGGAGTAAAAGCTGCCGAGCTTGGTGCTTTCAAGCTGCGCGCCGCCGTCGGAGAGATTGAGAGAATACCAAGTCTCGCGCTCAACGGGGGCATCAAGCGTTCCGAACAGAACCCGTGCCACGGTGGTTTCTGGTATCTGCTTTGCGGAATTTATGCCGTCGTCGCTTGCGGAGAACATCAGCCAGCAGTTTTCCTCGTACAGACCGATGCTTACGCCGACGTTTGCCTGAAGGTCACGCCACACGGTGTTGCCCGCAACCTCGACCTGATGCGCCTTCGTCAGCCCCGCAAAGCCCGGGCCGGAGCCCATGAACAGCTCCGCAACGGGGCGCTGCGCTGCCTCGGTAAGTATCTCCTCGCGGCGCAGCTCATACTGCCCGCGCTCATAGTCGGAAAGTCCTGCCGCAAGCGCGTCGGGATCCTGCGCGGCAACCTGCTCGGCCGTGATGTCCATGCCGAATTCGTCATGCAGGAGGTTCAGAAGCATATCTGCCTCGGTGTAGAAGCCGGCGGTCAGCGCAACGGTGTTGCCGGTGTTCATGCCGCCCATGGAGTGACCCGCGATGCCTATGCGCGTAGCGTCAACATAAGGGAGAGTGCGTACATAGTTGTATGCGTCCAGCGCGCCGAGAACCGCGCCGCTGCCGGTCGGGTCATCGGTGGCGTTAGCGAGGTCGGAGTTGCCGTGACCGTACATATCCATTGCAAACACGACAAAGCCCCGGCGCGACAGCTCGATCGCGTTCGGATCCTGCATCTGGTTGCTGTTCAGATAGCCGTGGCTCAGAATTACTGCCGGGCGCGGGGAAGTGTAGTTCCCGAAGCCGTCGTTCTCAAGCGCGTCCTTGGGGATGTAGAGCACGCCGGAAAGCGTGCCGCCGCGGGTGCTGATCTTCACCTCGCGAATGAGCGTGTTCCCGCCGTCGGTCTTCACAACGGCGGAGACAATGCTTGCAAGGAGCATAACGGCGAGACATATCGCTATTATTCGCCAATATTTTTTCCTTTTCGCTGATTGTTCCATAATAGATTTACCTCAACTTTTCATTGTGTTCCCGCGCTCTCAACTGGCCATGTTGAGAAACGGCAGGGAAACTCCTGGGTGTGAAGCGCATCACTATGGCATGATTGTATTTCACAAAAACAAAAAAGTCCAGAAAAATGTTTTTGCAAAATACAAAATCGACTTTGTACACAAATCTTTGCCGCGCACTTTGTGTAGATTTACCGATGATGCCGCGCGGCGATCTACGCCTGCGCCTTTACATAGCGCACGACGTAATCTGCAAAGCGTCGTGTTGCGGGGCCGGCCTTTTCGCCCGCTGCGATGGCGATGCCGATGGTTCGCTTCGCTTCCGGAACGAGCGGCAGCACCAGCAGATCGTCGTGCCGCCCCTTCAGCAGCAGCTCCGGCATTATGCTTATGCCCAGCCCCTGTTCGACCATCGCGATGACGGCGTAGTCGTCCTTGGTGTAAAACCTGACGTTCGGCGTGACGCCGGCGGCTTCTAGCGCGCGCCGCGCGTCGTGGTCGGAGCTTTTAAGCAGGCTTATAAACGGCTCCGTCTCGCATTCGACGAGCGGGAACTTCGGGTAGCTCGCAAAACGGCTGTCCTTCGGCAGAATGGCCATCAGCCGGTCCTCCATCAGCGGGATGCACTCGCAGTCGAGCGGGGAGGGCAGGTTCACAAAGCCTATGTCTATGCTGCCGTCGCGCACCCATTGCTCGACATCATTGTAGTCGCCGTTGAGGAGCTTGAACTCGACGCGCGGATAGTCGCGCTGGAATTCCTTCAGCACCCCCGGCAGCCAGTGGACGGCGACGGAGGTAAAGGTCCCGATGCGGACAAGGCCGCTGTCAAGCCCGCGTATCGCCGCCGTCACCTGGCTGAGCTGCTCGGCGCTGTTTAAGAGTCCGCGCACCGCGGGCAACAGCCGCTCACCCTCGTTCGTGAGTTTTACGCCCGCGCGGCTGCGCTTTATCACCGCAAAGCCCAGCTCCTCCTCAAGACTGTTGATGCTGTGGCTCACTGCCGACTGTGTCAGCCCCAGCTGCACCGCCGCGGCGGTCAGACTCCCGGATTCAACGACGCTCAACAGCGCCTGATACTTGGCAAGATTCATGGGAAACTCCTTGCATGAAATAAATTCATCTTAATATGAATAAAATTAGAGACGTTTATATTATAGCCCGAAAACCGCGAAAATCAAGAGAAAACCTGCGGAAATAATATTGTTTTCCGAAAAAAATAATATATAATCCCGACTATATTATGAAAAGCGAGGATATGTATTATGACTTCGGCAATGATCTGGATTCTTGTAGCAGTGGTCGTCTATCTGCTGGGCATGCTGGCGATAGGCTTCAAATATGCAAACAACAGCACCTCCGAGGACTTCTATCTCGGCGGCCGCAAGCTCGGCCCCATAGTCACCGCCATGAGCACTGAGGCGTCGGATATGAGCGCGTACCTGCTGATGGGCGTGCCGGGACTGGCGTTCTTCTGCGGCGTCGCGGAGGCGGGCTGGACGGCCATCGGCCTTGCGCTGGGCACCTATCTCAACTGGCTCATCGTCGCAAAGCGCCTGCGCCGCTACTCCGCGGGCATCAACGCTATAACCGTGCCTGATTTCCTTGCCCGCCGCTTCCGCGACAACACCAAGATAATCGAGACTCTCGGCGCGCTGACGGTCATAATCTTCTTCGTGCCCTATACGGCCTCGGGCTTTGCCGCCTGCGGCAAGCTCTTCAACAGCCTCTTCGGCTTCGACTACATGACCGCCATGATAATCAGCGCAGCCGTCATCGTTATCTACTGCGCGACCGGCGGCTTCATGGCGGCCTCCGTCACGAGCCTTATCCAGGGCATCGTCATGACGATAGCGCTCGTCATAGTGCTCATATTCGGCATCAACACCGCCGGCGGCTGGGACGCCGTCATCGCCAACGCCAAGGAGATCCCCGGCTACCTCGATTTCTCCGCGTCCATGAGCATCCTCACCGGCACCCCCAGCAGCTACAGCCCCCTGATGATCGCGTCCACGCTGGCGTGGGGACTCGGCTACTTCGGCATGCCGCACATCCTGCTGCACTTCATGGCCATCGGCAGCGAGAGTAAGCTGAACTTCAGCCGCCGCATCGCCTCCATCTGGGTCGTCATCTCTCTCGGCGCCGCGGTCATAATCGGCATCGTCGGCTTCGGCATGGTCAAGGCCGGAGCGATAGCGATGCCCGGCTCCGAGGCCGAGGCGGAGAACCTGATCGTCAACTCCGCGGCGCTCATCTCGACGCACGGCGCGCTCGCTGCTATCGTCGCGGGCATCATAATCGCCGGTATCCTCGCCGCCACCATGTCCACCGCCGATGCGCAGCTTCTCGCTGCTGCCTCCGGCGTCACCCACAACATACTCACCGACGTCTTCGGCGTGAAGATGAGCGATAAGAAGACCATGCTCATCGCGCGCATCACCGTCGTCGGCGTTGCGGTGCTCGGAGTCATCTTCGCCAGCGACCCCAACAGCTCGATATTCCGCGTGGTATCCTTCGCGTGGGCGGGCTTCGGTGCGACCTTCGGCCCGATAATGCTGTTCTCCCTGTTCTGGAAGCGCTGCAACAAGTGGGGCGCGATTGCGGGCATGTTCTCCGGTGCGGCGATGGTGTTCGTGTGGAAATACTGCGTCGCACCTCTTGGCGGCGCGCTCGGAATATACGAGCTGCTGCCCGCGTTTGTGATATCCTGCGTGTTCATCGTCGTCGTGAGCCTGCTCACCGCCGAACCCGAAAAGGAGATCCAGGAAGAGTTCGAGAGAGCCTGCGCAAAATAAAACGCTTCAGGGCACGGGATATCCCGTGCCCTGATTTTTTGCCGCCGGAGGGGAAATGCGCGTAGTTTCGAGCTTTTTTGATTGACAGCCGTGAGCAAATAGAGTAAAATTTCTCAGAGTTGAGATCAAATCAATAAATGCCGCAAGCCTGCCTGTGTGGGGTTCCGGCATTTAATATTTTTATAGGAAAAGGAGAACGCGTATGATCCTCTTTTTCAGCGGCACGGGCAACAGCCGCTATATAGCCCGCAGACTCGCCGCGGCGCTCGGCGATGAGCTTGTCAGTGTCAATGACAGGATAAAAAGCGGCAATACCGGGGCAGTTCGCGCCGACGGCCGCCTGATATTCGTGACGCCTACCTACGGCTGGCGCATCCCGCGCGTGGTCGAGGAGTGGATACGCAGAGTAGAATTTTCCGGCGCGGACAAGGTGTGGTTCGTGATGAACTGCGGCAGCGAGATCGGCGACGCGGCGAAGTACAACAAGCGCCTGTGCGCGGATAAGGGCTTCGCGTATATGGGCACCGCGCAGGTGATAATGCCGGAGAACTATATCGCCATGTTCGATGCACCGCAGGAGCCGGAGGCCGCGCGGATAATTGAGGCCGCGTCTCCCTCGATAGACGAGGCCGCGCGGAAGATATCTGAGGGCTTCGAGTTTGCCGCGCCGCGGAACAATCTCTATGACCGCTTTATGAGCACCGCCGTGAATCCGGCGTTCTACGCGCTTTTCGTGAAAGCGGATAAATTCCGCGCCGACGATAAATGCATTGGCTGCGGCAAATGCTCGCAGCTGTGTCCGCTGAACGACATCAGCATCGTCGACGACCGCCCGGTGTGGGGCAAAAACTGCACGCACTGCATGGCCTGCATCTGTCACTGCCCGACGGGCGCGATAGAGTATGGCCGCAAGAGCCTCGGGAAGCCGAGATATCACTGCGATCTGTAATATGGCCGGCGGGAGTGCCTATGTATTAGAAAAGCTAATGACGAAACTGAAGAAATTGAGGGTTTTGTGTATAGTGCTACAGAAACACTTGTACGCCAGCCGTGGACTTTGTGCTATCTGAAATGTGGATGTCATTGACAAATTGTAATATTTCAGATATAATGACATATCACAATATGTAAACCAACTTTAGCAATTTGCACTGGCGCAGACCGCTGCGCCGGAGGAAGCTGACGGGGAAAAGCTCGCATGGCAAAGAAAAAATACGTACGGGATTACGAAATTTCCGAAACTATCGACGAAAAGGGCAGGGTCAGATCCGTGCCGATATATGTCGGTTCGTATTTCTGCTTCTGCGATGCCGCCGCCGCGAAGAAGAGCGGCAGGCTCCTTGCTCCCGCCGCCGCGCTTGGCTGGCTTGCGTATATCATGGCTCTGTGGCTCCCGTCCGGAGCCGGAAAGCTCATGTATGTGATCCTTCCCTTCGTGTTTGCGGCCGTGCCGCTGTGGTACGTCAGTTCCGCGGTCGCCGCGCTGCTGCGCGCGGGCGATAAGCTCAAGCGCTCGGAGGCGGAGAAGGTCGCAGGGAATCTCCCCTCGGCTTCGGTATTCGGCATCATCCTCACGGCGGTCGCCTTGATCGCCGAAGGCATCACCGCGATAGCCGCGCCGGAAAAGCTCAATGCGGCGGACATCTCCTTTGCCGCCGGCGCCGTGATACTCTGCGCGGCGTTCGCGCTCTCGTTCTCCCGCCGTCAGGCGGTGGCGACGAAGCTTATCTGATCCAGTTATTAACCGCAGGGCTTAATTAATTATAGAAGCCCGCGTTTAATAAATAAAAATCCTATCAAGGAGGAAAAATGAAAATGAGCAACATCAAGAAGATCCTCGCTCTTGTTCTGGCTCTTGTTATGGTTCTTGCTCTTTGCGCATGCGGCAACTCCAGCACCCCCGCACCGTCCGAAGAGACTCAGGCACCTGCCGAAGAGACTCAGGCTCCTGTCGAGGAGAACAACTCCACTCTGGTCTATGCAACCGCAACCTTCGGCCAGAAGTTCAGCCCCTTCTTCTACACCACCGCTTACGATGAAGAAGTCGTCTCCAACTTCACCGGCGGTCTGCTTGCTGCTGACCGCGGCGGCGCGATCATTCACCACGGCATAGAGGGCGAGACCGTTGAGTACAACGGCACCGATTACACCTACTATGGCATGGGCGACGTTGAGGTCGTTCAGAACGATGACGGTTCCGTTGACTACAACCTCACCATGCGTGACGATATCGTCTTCTCCGACGGCACCCCCGCCACCATTGATGACGTTATCTTCGGTATCTACGTTATGGCTGACCCGTCCTACGACGGCAGCTCCACTGTTTACGCACTGCCTATCGAGGGCATGGCTGACTACTACAATTCTCAGCAGTACCTCTACAAGCTCCTTGCCGAGGCAGGCCGTGACAACACCGACTTCACCCTTTGGGACGAAGCCACTCAGACCGCTTTCTGGGCAAGTGTTGACGCAGCCGGCGAGAAGTTCGCTCAGGAAATCATTGACACCGTTGTCAGCAGCTACAACACCGACGAGTACACAGCCACCATCGAAGCAACTCCCGATGAGATCACCGCTGATCCTGCTCTGCAGGTCAAGTTCGGTATGAACATGTGGGGCTACGGCGACGCTTGGACTGAAGGCGCTACCGCTGCTGATTACTGGGCAGCAATCGAGGCCGCTTACGGCAACATCATCGAGGCTTCCGACGCCGAGACCGCAGGCTCCTCCCTGTTCGATCTCATGGATGACTTTGCAGATTACGATAAGCTCGTTGCTACCGGCGACGACGTTCCCAGCATCAAGGGCATCATCCGTACCGGCGACTACTCCCTCACCGTACATATGACTGAGTACGATGCAACCGCCATCTACAACATGAGCTTCATCATTGCTCCTCTGCACCACTATGGCGACGTCAGCAAGTACGATTACGACAACAACAAGTTCGGCTTTGACAAGGGCGACCTGAGCGGCGTCAAGGCAAAGACCACCGAGCCTCTCGGCTGCGGTCCCTACATCTTCAAGAGCTACGAGAACGGCGTTGTCACCATGGAAGCCAACCCCACCTACTTCCTTGGCGAGCCCAAGACCAAGACCATCCTCTTTAAGGAAGGCGAGGATGCTGACTACGTTCCCGGTATCGTCACCGGCACCTACGACCTCGCAGTCCCCTCCATCAGCGAGGAGACTCTGAACGCTATCACCGATGCTAACTCCAACGGCGAGCTCACCGGCGATACTCTCACCACCATCCTTGTTGACTACCGCGGCTACGGCTACCTCGGCATCAATGCTGACCTCGTCAACATCGACGGCGACCCCGGCTCCGAGGAGTCCAAGGCTCTCCGTAAGGGCTTCATGACCGTTCTGGCAGTCTACCGTGACACCGTTATCAACTCCTACTACGGCGACCGTGCCGCAGTTATCCAGTACCCCATCTCCAACACCTCCTGGGCAGCTCCTCAGCCTGCTGACGAGGGCTACCGTGCAGCATACTCTGTCGATGCCGACGGCAACGACATCTTTGACTCCAGCATGAACGACGAGCAGAAGTACGACGCAGCTCTCAAGGCAGCAGTCACCTTCTTCGAGAAGGCCGGCTACACCTTCGATGCTGACGGCAAGGTCGCTTCCGCTCCCGCAGGCGCTCCCGAGTCCTACGAGATCCTCATCCCCGGCCAGGGCAAGCAGGATCACCCGACCTACGGCATTGCAACTGCCGCCTCCAAGGCACTTGAGACCATCGGCATCAAGCTCTCCGTTAACGACGTCGGCACCTCCGTTTGGAACAACGCTCTCGAGGGCAACACCGCTCAGATGTGGGTTGCTGCATGGCAGTCCACCGCTGACCCCGATATGTACCAGGTCTACCACAGCAGCAATGCACATGGTAAGGGCACTAACTCCAACCACTACCAGGTAGATGATCCCGCCCTCGATGCTCTGATCATCGACGGTCGCACCAGCGCTGACACCGAGTACCGTAAGTCCGTCTACAAGCAGGCCATGGAAATCATCATGGATTGGGGCGTTGAGCTGCCTGTCTACCAGCGCAAGGATTGCACCGTTGCATCCACCATCCGTGTTGACTGCGACACTCTGCCTAAGGACATGACTCCGTACTGGGGTTGGAAGGCCGAGATCGAGACTCTGGCAGTCAAGTAATTGAGTTTAGCTTAATTACATCACCTAAATCATCGCACGGGAGGGGTTTTTACCCCTTCCGTGCTTGGCTGTGAAACAAATATTTAAGAAAGCAGTGAAATAGTGTGGCAAAGTATACAGTTAAACGTTTGCTTTACAGCGCTTTGATTTTGTTCTTTGTAATGTTCCTGATCTATGTGCTAATGTACAATATGCCCATGGGCTATATTGAGACAAAGGCAAGAGAACTGGCTTCCCGCCCCGGCGCAAGCAAGAGCTACTCCGAGTGGCTTGCGGATTTGAATGCGCAATACGGCATGGATAAAGGCATCGTTCAGGGTTACTTTACATGGCTTAAGAGTGCTGTGAGAGGTGAATGGGGCGAGAGCTGGTCTTGGACTGTTCCCGTCACCCAGAAATTCCATGACACCGTCTGGTACAGCTTCGCGCTCGGACTCGTGTCGTTTATTCTTGAAATTCTTATAGCAATTCCCCTTGGTATTGCCGCTGCCCGCAAGCAGTACAGCTTTACCGACTACTTCACCACGGTCGTTTCGATGATATGTATCTCGATGCCGACCTTCTTCCTCGCAACGATATTGAAATACGTCTTCTCCGTCAAGCTCGGCTGGTTTGAGCTTACGGGTATGCAGGGACGAAATTATCAATATCTCTCTGACTTCGGAAAATTCTTGGATGTGGCCAAGCATTTTGTCCTGCCCGCGATTACCATTACCATAATCAGCATAGGCGGTCTCATGCGCTACACCCGTACCAATATGCTGGAAGTGCTCAATGCCGATTATATCCGTACCGCCCGCGCGAAGGGCGTGCCGGAGAAGGCCGTCATCAACAAGCACGCCTTCCGCAACACCCTTATCCCCCTCATCACCACCCTCGGCGGCAGCCTGCCCAGCCTCTTCTCCGGCGCACTCATCACCGAGACGCTGTTCGGCATCCGCGGCATAGGCTATGCCTCCTACTATTCGATGACACAGGCGGATATACCCTTTACCATGTTCTATTTGGCATTCATTTCAATTCTCACGCTGCTCGGCAACCTCATTTCGGACCTTCTGTATGCCGTTGTTGACCCGCGTGTGCGCTTGAACTGAGGAGGTACTTTATGGCAGCATCATATAATCTGAATGAAGTCCTCAAGGCCAAGGAAGCGGCCGAGCAGAACAAAAAACCGGTTGAAAACGAAGAGATTCATCTTGACGACGTATCCCGCGTCAAGGTTCTCTCCCCCGGTCGTCAGGTCTTTAAGCGCTTTATACGCAACAGACTGGCGGTTTTCGGCTCCGTTGTGCTTATATTCATGTTTGCGTTCTCTTTCCTCGGGCCTCTGTTCTATGCCCACGGTCAGACGGAGATATTCTATAAGTACAATAACCAGAACGTAAACTACGCGCTTGCCAAGGAAAACAGCGCATATAACGGCTATGTCGCCAACGACTCCGTCGAGCTTGACAGCAAGGTCGTTACCGCGATGAACAGCAACATCAAGTCCATGATCGAAGAGGGCAAGGATTACCTGCTCGTCGAGGGCGAGACCGGCAACTTTGAGATAAACCGTCTCGGTGACGAGATATATACTCTCAGCGGCCGCGAAATGGATGAGGTCTGCACTGCCGGTACGAGCACCGTTACCATCGGCACCTATGACTCCGTCGGCAAGAAGCTCAAGTTCTCCGGTGAGGAGATAGAGGGACTTGAAGATGCGGCAAAGGCCTGCAAGGGCAAGAGCGGCGAATTTAAGTTCGGCGGCGAGACCTATTCTTATAAGAAAGGCTCCGGCAAGAGCTATACCATAACCAAGACCTCCGACGGCATCAACTACGCCGAGGGCAGCCTCGGTGAAGAGTTTGAGGCGGCAATGCTCGCGGCCATCGAGTCCGAGGCAAAGGCTTTCAGCTTTGAAGGCGTAAACTACACCATCCTCAACAAGGGCGAGGCGCACCACGTTTATACGAGCGGCGAGCCCAGCATGGCCATGGTTTACACCCGCTTCACCCTTGATACCTTTGAGACCGGTCTGAAGGTCAGTGACGAGTTCCGCGTCAACGCTCTGCTTGCGGCTTATGACAGCGGCAAGTTCAGCTACGAGGGACAGAAGTACACTATCAAGAGCAACGATGATGTTCTTGAGATATTCGACGCTCAGGGCAACGAGTTTGCCGAGTTCAGCACCATCTCCATCCGCCGCTACTCCGGCGAGGACAGCATGGACTATGACCTCAAGAAGGCGCTCAATACCGTCATTGAGGAAATGCAGGAGACGGATCTCAAGACTGCCGAGCTCACCTATCGCCTGCCCATGCAGGACGAAAACGGTGTTTACACCTATGACGAGCAGGGCAATCTCCAGTACGAGGACGGCGACCTGTCCATCTCTCAGCGTGACACCGGCTCCTACGTCATCAGCTGCCACCAGACCATTTACGTCATTGATAAGTTTGCCGCACCCTCCGGAACTCACGTTCTCGGCACCGACGGCGACGGCTTTGACGTGCTTGCGCGTGTCATGTACGGCGGCCGCATCTCCCTGATGGTCGGCTTTGTCGTCGTATCCCTTCAGATACTTCTCGGCGTCATTATGGGCGGTCTTGCCGGTTACTACGGCGGCTGGGTCGATAACCTCATCATGCGTCTGGTCGATATCTTCTACTGTCTCCCCTCCATGCCCATTATGATAATCCTCGGCGCAATGATGGACGCTCTGCGTATGAATACCTATGTACGTCTCATGATAATGATGGCGGCGCTCGGTATCATGGGCTGGGCCGGCGTTGCGCGTATGGTTCGCGGCCAGATACTCTCCCTGCGTGAGCAGGAGTTCATGGTTGCAACCGAGGCTACGGGCATCAGAGTTAAGGACAGAATATTCCGTCACCTCGTCCCGAACGTTATGCCTCAGCTTATAGTCATCGCCTCTCTGGGCATCGGCGGCACCATCATCACCGAGTCCACCCTGTCTTTCCTCGGCCTTGGCGTTAAGCACCCGCTGGCAACCTGGGGCACCATCATCAACTCCGTTTCCTCTGCGTCCGCCATGGCGCACTATCCGTTCATCTGGATACCTGTTGGTCTGCTCATCTGCATGACCGTTATCGCCTTCAACTTCGTTGGCGACGGTCTGCGCGATGCATATGACCCCAAGGCAAAACGCTGATTAGGAGGTATAATCATGTCAGATAAGAACGAAAAAAACTCCTCCTATATATCCGGCAAAGAGTCCAGGAAAATTTCAAAATTTAACCGCCGCGTAACCAAGAAGCTCGAAAGAGACAGAGCGGACGCCAATAAGGATCCCGCGCTGTTCACGACGAAGATGAAGGACGAGAACAACGTTGTCGAGTTTGATAACGTCTGTACCTATTTCTTCACCGATGTCGGCACGGTCAAGGCCGTTGACGGCGTCAGCTTCGTGGTTCCCAAGTGCTCTACCGTCGGCGTTGTCGGCGAGTCCGGCTGCGGCAAATCCGTCACCAGCCTTTCCCTGATGCAGCTGCTTCAGCGCCCCCAGGGTCAGACCGTCGGCGGCGAGATCCGCTTCAACCTCGGCGACGGTACCGCATATAACATCGTCAACACCCCGACTGCAAAAATGCAGGAGATTCGCGGCAACAAGATATCCATGATATTCCAGGAACCGATGACCAGCCTGAATCCGGTGTTCCGCATCGGCCAGCAGGTCGACGAAGTCACCATGCTCCATAACCCCGAGATGAGCAAGGAAGAGGTCAAGGCGCGCACGCTCGAGATGCTCGACCTTGTCGGCATCGCCAACAAAGAGGGCGTGTACTCCATGTACCCGCATGAGCTGTCCGGCGGTATGCGTCAGCGTATCATGATAGCCATCGCGCTTGCCTGCTCGCCCACGCTCATCATCGCCGACGAGCCGACCACCGCGCTCGACGTTACGATCCAGGCGCAGATTCTTGATCTGCTCCAGAATCTGAAGGATAAGCTCAACTCCTCCATCATGCTCATCACGCACGACCTCGGCGTCGTCGCGGGCATGGCGGACTACGTCGTTGTCATGTATGCCGGCCGCGTCGTGGAAAAGGGCACCGCGGATGAAATATTCCACCACCCCGGCCACCCCTACACCATCGGCCTGATGAAGTCCAAACCCGTCGTCGGCAAGAAGGTCGACGCGCTGTACAACATCCCCGGCAGCGTTCCGAATCCGGTCAACATGCCGAACTACTGCTACTTCCGCGATCGCTGCGAGATGCGCTGCGACCAGTGCGACGGCAAGTATCCTCCGGAGATAAAGATCAGCGATACGCACTACGTCTCCTGCTACCGGTTCATTGACGAGGGCGAGATAATGGGTTATCCCAAATCTGTTAACGTGGAGGAGCTGTAAAGATGGAAGAAATCAAAAAAACACCCGACACGGAAAACGAATATCTGCTTGAGGTCAAGAACCTTGTAAAGTGGTTCCCGATAAAGTCCAGCTTCTTTAAGCAGACCATCGGCAACGTCCGCGCTGTGGACGGCATCAGCTTCAAGATCAAGCGCGGCCAGACCATGGGTCTCGTCGGCGAATCCGGCTGCGGCAAATCCACTGCCGGCAGAACCATTCTGCGCCTGCTCGAAAAGACCTCCGGTGAGGTCTGGTTCGACGGCAAGGAAATATTCTCCCTCAGCAAGGAAGAGCTTCGCCGTATGCGTCCGCGCATGCAGATTGTCTTTCAGGATCCGTATTCCAGCCTGTCTCCGCGCCTCCCCGTCGGTGAGATCATCGGCGAGGCCGTCCGTGAGCATGGCATAGTCCCTCCCGAAGAGTACGACGATTATATCACCCGCGTCATGAAGGCCTGCGGCCTGCCTGAGTATTACAAGGACAGATACCCGCATGAGTTCTCTGGCGGCCAGCGCCAGCGTATCTGCATCGCCCGCGCTCTGGCTCTCAGTCCGGACTTCATTGTCTGTGACGAGCCTGTCTCCGCTCTGGACGTTTCAATCCAGGCGCAGATAATCAACCTGCTCCGTCAGCTCCAGAAGGACTTCGGCATCACCTATCTGTTCATTTCCCATGACCTCTCCGTCGTCGAGCATATTTCCGACACGGTCGGCGTCATGTACCTCGGCACCATGGTCGAGTACTCCGAGACCGAGAAGATCTTCGGCAAGCCGCTGCACCCCTACACCACGGCGCTGTTCTCGGCTATCCCGATCCCCGATCCGGACGTCAAGCTCAACCGCATTATCCTCAAGGGCAGCCTGCCCTCTCCCGCAAATCCGCCCGCCGGCTGTAAATTCCATACGCGCTGCGACAAGTGCATGGATATCTGCCGCTGTGCCGTTCCGGAGTGGAGCGAGGTAGAGCCGGGTCACTGGTGCGCATGCCACCTGTATAATGATGCCGAGCAGCAGGCCAGAGCCGAGGAAGCCCTGAAGGAAGCGAAAGCAAACGGTACCTTCAATGAAAAGAAAGACGAAGCGAACCTATGACGATGACGATGGGCGTACCATTGCGCCCATGAACATCGAGGGAATGCCCTGGTATAAGCCCGAGGCGCCCGATCGTCCGGCGGACGGCAGAGAGCCGGAGTCGATGACGAAGGAAGAAGCGAGAATGTATACGCTTGCCGCCGTGAAAGCGGGGCTGACCATAGCGTCGGTTTTCGGCATTGCGATATATCTGTTCCTGCTCTTCTGCGATAAAATTTGGTTTGCGTAAGTAAAATGAACCCCGCCATCCTGATGGATGGCGGGGTATTTGTTATCTGTCAAAATTATTCAGCGTAGTTGGAGAAGTAGTTCTGCACGACGATGATGGGCGTGCCCTTGTCTCCGCTGCCGCTGGTCAAGTCGCAGAGAGAACCGATGAGATCGGTCAGGCGGCGCGGCGTCGTGCCCTCGGAGGCCATATTGCCCTTGAGATCGGCGTCCTTCTTGCGGATGGACTCCTGGATCGCGGCTTTGAGCTCGTTGCCGGAGAGTCCGGCAAAGTCGTTGTCGGCGAGATACTTCAGCTTCAGCTCGTTCGGCAGACCGACGAGGCCGGAGGTGAAGCCGGGGCTGACGACAGGGTCGGCAAGCTCCCAGATCTTGCCCATAGGGTCCTTGAACGCGCCGTCGCCATAGACCATGGCTTCGACCTTGACGCCCGTGCGCTCAAGCAGAGCTGCCTGAATACCCTCGGCGACCTCCTGCGCATTCTTCGGGAAGAGCTTGACCTTGCCCTCGGTGGCCTTGTTGGAGCCGAGCAGACCGTACTGGCACCAGCCGCTGCCGTTCACGGGGGCGTTGAGAATGTCGCACAGGGTCAGAACGGTCTTGCCGCCCGCGGCCTTGATACGGCGGCGTGAGCGCTCGCGGCTGTGTATATCGCAGCAGATGACATTTTCGGTGTACTTGACGATCGCTTCGGCGTGGTTTGCAAATACAATCTCGGCCTCGGCGCCCTCCTCGCGGATCACGGATTCGTAGTATTCCACGTAATCAACGCCGGTGAAGGGATGTTTGATATAGCCGAAGAGACGGCGGTAATCTTCAAGGCTGAGGACGTCGGTGTAGGGGTTCACGCCGCTGTCGTCGAGCGTGTCCTCGTCAAAGAGATGGTTGCCGACCTCGTCGGAGGGGTAGGACAGCATGAGAACGACCTTTTTGCAGCCGCGCGCGATGCCGCGCAGGCATATTGCAAAGCGGTTGCGGGAAAGGATGGGGAACACAACGCCGACGGTGCCGCCGCCGAGCTTGTCCTTGACGTCGGCCGCGATATCGTCAACGCTGGCGTAGTTGCCGTCTGCGCGCGCAACAACGGATTCGGTGACGGAAACGACGTCGCGCTCGCGCAGCTTGAAGCCGTCCTCGGCCATCGCGGCCATGACGGAATCCGCGACTATCTTAATTATATCGTCGCCCTCACGCACGATGGGGGCACGTACTCCTCTTGAAATAACTCCGGACATGAAACGCCTCCTGAAATAAAATGTTTTTTACCCAAAAATAATACACTTTTTTGGGAGCTAAGTCAACAAAATCACGCTTTTTTCGTTTGCTCTTGCAAAGGGGCGGATTAGAATATATAATGTATTCGTCAAAAAGCTACGGAGGTTCTGCATGAAAAATCAGAAGATACTTATTCTCGACTTCGGCGGACAGTATAACCAGCTTATCGCCCGCCGCGTCCGTGAGTGCAACGTCTATTGCGAAGTCAAGCCCTTCAGCACGTCCCTGGAAGAGATAAAAGCCTTTGCCCCGATCGGCATCATTTTCACCGGCGGCCCTAACAGCGTCTATGAGGCCGGTTCGCCCCATGTGGATACCGGTGTGTACGGTCTCGGCGTGCCCATTCTGGGCATATGCTACGGCTGTCAGCTCCTCGCGCATGAGCTGGGCGGCAAGGTCACTGCCGCGCAGGATGATTCCGCGCGCGAATACGGCAAGACGGAGACCTATTTTGATACCTCATGCAAGCTTTTCAAGAATATTCCCGCCGAGAGCATAACGTGGATGAGCCACGGCGACTATATGGCGCAGGTTCCGCAGGGCTTCCGCCTTGTCGCTCATTCCGCCGCCTGCCCGACCGTCGGCATCTGCGACGAGGAGAGCGGCTTCTACGGCGTGCAGTTTCATCCCGAGGTCAAACATACCGTCTATGGCAGCGAGATGCTGCATAACTTCCTCTACGAGATCTGCGGCGCGGTCGGCGACTGGACGATGGCGGATTACAAGCGCCGCGCTATTGAGGAGATACGCGCGAAGGTCGGCGACGGCAAGGTGCTGCTCGCACTCTCCGGCGGCGTCGATTCCTCCGTGGCCGCCGCACTGCTGGCCGAGGCCGTAGGCAATCAGCTCACCTGCGTGTTCGTTGACCATGGCCTGATGCGTAAGGACGAGGGCGACGAGGTTGAGGCCGCGTTTGCGAAGTGGGATATAAATTTCATCCGCGTGGATGCGGAGGAGCGGTTCCTGACGGCACTGAAGGGCGTTGTGGAGCCGGAAGCCAAGCGCAAGATCATCGGCGAGGAGTTCATCCGCGTGTTCGAGATCGAGGGCAAGAAGATCGGCAGTGTCGATTATCTCGTTCAGGGCACCATTTACCCCGACGTTATCGAGTCCGGCAAGGGCGATGCGGCGGTCATCAAGAGCCATCATAATGTCGGCGGCCTACCCGACTATGTGGATTTCAAGGAGATAATAGAGCCTCTCCGTATGCTGTTCAAGGATGAGGTGCGTGTACTCGGCCGCGAGCTTGGCCTGGCGGAAACGCTTGTCCAGCGCCAGCCGTTCCCCGGCCCCGGCCTCGGCATCCGCGTCATCGGCGAGGTCACGAAAGAGAAGCTGGACATTCTCAGAGAAGCGGACTACATTTTCCGCGACGAGATAGCGAAGGCCGGATTGCAGAACACCATGAGCCAGTATTTCGCGGCGCTCACGAATATGCGCTCCGTCGGCGTCATGGGCGACGGCCGTACCTACGATTACGCGCTGGCGCTGCGTTCGGTGTCTACCTCGGACTTTATGACCGCGGATTGGGTGCGCATTCCGTACGAGGTGCTGGATAAGGTGTCCGTGCGCATCGTCAACGAGGTTCGCGGCATAAACCGTATTCTCTACGACGTCACCTCCAAGCCCCCCGCAACGATAGAATTTGAATAATGCAAGGAGCGCGGCAGAGAAAATCGTGTGAAAAAGCTGATATATGTGCAGTGTGAATGCGGAGCGTAATGCTCCGCATTCTTAAGTTCTTGGTGCAAAACAACTTCTTTTATGATATACTTATTTTGGACTAAGAGAAAAATTTGAATTTTCTAAATTTTAGAGCTAAGGAGATGAAAATAAGTAAAATGACACATGTTGAAATGAAAGATTTTTCAGGAAAAACAAATGAGCCAAAAACTGAAAGCCTAGTAAAGTATTTACAAAGTAGAATTTCCGACGGGTCAAGTTTAGAAGATATTGTAAATGCGTTTGAGGATATGTGTAATATACCTATTAAAGAAGATATGATTCTTTTTGAAACAGGTACTTATTCTTTTACCGGGGAGCCAATGTTTGAATTTTCTTTGGTTAGACAGTTTCCCAATGATGAGGATGAGTATTATCAACTCCATATAAATGTGTTATATATTCCGACAAAGGAAAACATGATTTTTGAACAGACTACATGGAATGAAGATATTGAAGAAAATATTTTTGACTATATTAGAAAAACACCGGTATTTGCTTACTGTAAGGAAAACGTATTTAGCGGGGTCGAAATATATTTAGATGAAACCTAAGCTAAAAATTCCAGTTCTACTGTGGGTTTTTATCTTCAAATATTAATTTTTTCTCATTCAGCTGGGTGCCGTCAAGATTTATGCGCAAAATTGTTTGCAGGCTCCGGCTGAATGAGGTCAGCCGGCAATAGAGGCGTCGTACAGAGCCGCCTCCAAGTGCTTCATGTTCATGTATTTCTTGTTGCCCCACTGGGTGCCCGCCACATGGCGGAGCCGGGCGCAGACCAGCATCAGAGCGGAGTTGCCATCGAGGAAAAATCGGCGGTGGAGTATGTCCCGTGCGACTTGGCCAACGCGGAGTGGAAAACTCTTCTGCGCGGCGCGGGCTTTAAAGCGGAGGACAAGTCCTTCGGAAGCCTGCTCGGCCTCAGCTACTATCTGGACAGCGAATCTTTCCGCGTCTTGCTCCGGTCGATCTCCGACCTGTGGTCGGACGGCTCCGCGATATGCTTTGACTACCAGACGCCGGACGGCTCAGGCGAGACGCGCAGAAACGAACAGCTCGCGGGCGCGGCGGGGGAGAGCATGAAGGCGAAATACACCGCCGCCGAGATAGAGAAAATGCTGGCCGACTGCGGCTTTCTCATCTATGAACAGCTCGACGACGAGGAGATGACGAAGCGGTATTTCGCGCCATGTCGGGATGATATGCGCGCGCCGAAGGGCGTGAACTACATTCTGGCGGTGAAAAAGCGCTGAAAAACAACCACGGTTTCAACAGAAACCGTGGTTGTTTCAGAATCATCTGCTTACGCCAGCTTTTTCTTTTTGGACAGGAACACGATCAGGCAGACGGCGGCCTCGACGATGTATACCGCGATGAACGCCTCGTTCATCAGTGTTTGGCGCTGCCATGCCACGCGCAGCTGGTCGCTGGTTATAACCTTTATGCTCACAAGCTCGTTTTCGACCCACGTGAAGCTCATGCTGGCTACGTTTTCGTTGCGCTGAATATATGTGCATACCACGCTGCCGTCCGGCGCTTCTATGCTGTGGGTGTGCTGCTCGCGCCACTGTCTCGAATCATATGCCGGCGCGTCGTATTCCACCGCAGTTGCGGGAGCGTCATTGTACCCGTCCGAGTTCTGCTTCGTCTCCATGAATGTGACGAAGTCATCGACGTTGTCAAACGAGGTGGAGTCGGCAAAAAGCCTGGTGTCGTAGTTCAGCGATATCTGCACCGCTGCGGTCACGACTAGCACTGCCACGAGGATCAGCGCGCTCTTCAGCCGCAGCTTGTCGGCCTTAACGGTCATCTCCTCCGGTACGTACACGCCGCGCGCCGCGCATATCCGCGGCACGGCCGCGCATATTATCAGGCCGATAACGGCGGCGATGCCGGCAAAGACGAGGCCGTATCTCGCCCAGTCGCTGATATCAAGCCCGTAGTAGGGGCTGTTCACCACGACTATCAGCGGCAGAGCGGCGGCGAACATAATGAGTACGCCGGTCAGATTCCCCGCCGCGCCGCGGACGATCTTCTCCTTCACGCGGTCGAGCAGCGGCGACTCCGTCTCGTATACCAGCGCGGAAAACGAAGCGATGAGCTTCATCGTAAGCCACATAAGCCCGCCCACATAGAACACGCATGCGAGGAAGAAGCCGAGATACGCGCGGTCGAACACCGTGTTGCAGACAAGCGCCGCCAGCAGGCCGAGCGCGCTGAGCGCGTATATCCCCGCCGAGTGAACGGCGAAGCTCGCGCGCACGCGGTTTATAAGGAAGTCTATCTGCTTCGCGGTCTTCTGCTCCTGCCGCGGCTGGCGCTCCTCACTGTTTATGCGCCCGCCGTTTAAAAGCTCGTCGCAGCTGACACCGAAGATCTCCGCCAGCGCGGGGATCATCGTCAGGTCGGGATAGCACTCGTCGCGCTCCCAGCGGCTGACTGCCTTGTCGGAGACGTTGAGCTTTTCGGCAAGCTCTTTTTGCGTAAGCCCGTTTGCCTTGCGCAGGGCGGCTATGAAGCTGCCAATGGTTTTCTTTTCCATTTATTTTCTCCTCAATAATGAAGTCACTTGGCCTTGTGCAGTCTCATTCTACAAAATTGCAAGAAAAAATACCAGCCCTCAAACCGAAAATCTCTCTCGCACAGCGAGAATTGCGTCCCAAACCGGCAAAAGGACAAATTGCCCTTGCCTTAATACGGGAAAATGATATAATATAAAAAAGTTTTTGCGTACTTTTTATGCAAAGGAGCAAGCGATGAAAATAATTGTTGTAGGAGCCGGCAAGGTTGGCTACTCTGTTGCAAAAATACTTTCCGAGGAGGGGCACGACATCACGGTCATCGACCGCAACCCCGAAACCATAACCCACCTTTCCAACGAGCTTGACGTCATATGCGTGGAGGGCAGTGCGACGAACCATGAGACGCTGCTCGGCGCGGGCGCGGCGGAGGCCGACCTCCTAATGGCCGCGACCCAGCAGGACGAGGTCAACATGGTCTGCGGCATCACCGCGCGCAAGCTCGGCACGAAGCACGTCATCGCGCGTATAAGAGACACGGAGTACCTGCGGCAGACGGAGTTTCTGCGCGAGGTGCTCGGCCTGTCGATAACCATAAACCCCGAATACGAGTGCGCCAAGGAGATCGCGCGCATACTGCGCTTCCCGAGCGCCGCCAGAGTCGATACCTTCTCCAAGGGCAGCGTCGAGATCGTGGAGCACCGCGTGCGCGAGCACGGAAAGCTTGACGGCATGCAGCTGAAGGACTTGTCGTCGGTCTGCGGGGCGAAGGTGCTGGTCAGCGTCGTGGAGCGCGGCGGCGAGGCGATCATCCCGAACGGCGAATTCACCCTTCACGCGGGCGACCGCCTGAGCATCACCGGCGCCACAAAGGAGCTGCGCAAGTTCTTCATGGCCATGGGGCAGTATAAAAAGCCTGTGCGCAACGTCATGATAATGGGCGGCAGCCGCATCGCGGTGTACCTGACAAGGCTGCTTCAGGAGAGCGGCATCGGCGTGTCTGTCATCGACCGCAGCCCCGAACGCTGCGAGCATCTGTGCGACATTCTGCCCGGCGCGAACATCGTCTGCGGCGACGCGACGCGCAGCGAAGTCCTGCTGGAGGAGGGCATCCGCACGACGGACGCTTTTGTCGCGCTCACCGGCGACGACGGCGACAATATCATTACCTCGCTCTACGCGAAGAAGCGCGCCGTCGGCAGCATCGTCACCAAGGTCAACCGCGAGCACTTCACCGAGATACTCGAAAGCTCCGATCTCGACTGCATCGTCACGCCGAAGGAGCTGGTCGCGCAGCAGCTCGCGCGCTACGTCCGCGCGATGCACGACTCGATGGGCAGCAGCATGGAGACGCTCTACCGCCTTGCCGACGGCAAGGTCGAGGCGCTGGAATTCCGAGTGACGGAGGGCGCGGCCTGCATCGGCATCCCGCTCAAGTCGCTGAAGCTCAAGCCGAACGTGCTGGTCTGCGCCGTCATCCGCGGCGACCGCAGCATAATCCCCGACGGCGAAACCACCATCTGCGCCGGTGATCACGCGATAATCGTGTCCAGCGCAGGCAAACTCAAGACCATAGACGGTATCGTTGACAAATAAACGCTATGAATTACAGAATGATTGCGCGGATACTCGGCATGGTGCTGCTGATCCTTGCGGCGCTGCTGGTGCTTCCGCTTATCGCCGGACTGTGCTACGGCGAAAATGTGCTCAATTTTGCGGTCACGATCGCGGCGGCCGCAGCGCTTGGCGGTATCTTCATGCTGTTCAAGCCGAAAAACCGCGATATCTACGCGCGCGAGGGCTTCACGGCGGTCGGCCTGTCGTGGATACTGATGTCGCTTATCGGCGCGCTGCCCTTTGTCATCAGCGGCGATATCCCGAGCTATGTGGACGCGCTGTTTGAGACCGTCTCCGGCTTCACGACCACCGGCTCTACGCTGCTCACGGACGTCGAGGCGATGAGCCGCGGCTGCATGTTCTGGCGCATGTTCACGCACTGGATAGGCGGTATGGGCGTACTGGTGTTCATCATGGCGGTGCTGCCGATGAGCGGCGAGCACTCGATGCACATAATGCGCGCGGAGATCCCGGGGCCGGTCGTCGGCAAGCTCGTCCCCCGCGCGAGAAAGACCGCGGCAATACTCTATCTCATATATATGAGCATGACTGCGGTTGAGATGATTCTGTTGCTGTGCGGAGGCATGAGCTTTTATGATGCCCTGCTGCACGCCTTTGCGACTGCCGGTACCGGCGGCTTCTCGACGCGCGGCGCGGGCATCGCGGCGTTTGACAGCCTGTATATCGAGGTCGTCATAAGCGTGTTCATGCTGCTCTTCGCCGTGAACTTCAACCTCTATTTCCTGCTGCTCATGGGGCGCGTGCGCGACGTGTTAAAAAATCAGGAGCTGCGCTGCTTCGGCGTGTTCGTGGCCTTCTCGATGCTCACCGTCGCCTGGAACATTTCCGGACAGTACGGCGGCTTCGCCGAGGCACTGCGCTATTCGTCGTTCACGGTCGCCTCGCTCGTCAGCAGTACCGGCTTCGGCACAGCGGATTTCACGCAGTGGCCGCAGTATTCGCAGTGGCTGCTGGTGATAATCATGTTCGTCGGCGCCTGCGCGGGCAGCACCGGCGGCGGACTCAAGCTCTCGCGCGTGATGATGCTGCTGAAAGCCGCGTTTTCCGACATGCGGCGCGTGATATGGCCGCGCCGCGTCAGCCGTCTGCAGATGGAAGGGCAGCGGGTGGAGCAGACGGTGATACGGGCGGTGTTCTCGTATTCCACGCTGTATATGCTCCTGGTGCTGGCCGGAACACTGCTGATCTCCTTTGACGGGTTTGACACCGCGACGAACTTCACCGCGGCGCTGACCTGCCTGTCGAACATGGGTCCGGGGCTTGGCCTCATCGGCCCGGCCGGTAATTTCTCGATTTTCTCCGATCTCTCAAAGCTTCTCATGTCGTTCCTGATGCTTGCGGGGCGGCTGGAGCTGTACCCGATACTTGTGCTGTTTTTCCCGTCGGTCTGGAAACGCAGCTGACAGCCTGTCTGCGTACCTAAATATATAAGCTGGAGACGCTTGGATGAATTACAGAATTTCTATGCGCGCGAGGGCTTCGTGACGGTCGGGCTGGTGTGGATATCCATGTCGCTGCTCGGCGCGCAGCCCTTCGTCCTCAGCGGGGACATCCCGAATTATCTCGACGCCGTGTTCGAGACCGTCTCCGGCTTCACAACCACCGGCGCGACGATGCTTCCGCAGGTCGAAGTCCTCAGCCGCAGCTGCATGTTCTGGCGCATGTTCACGCAGTGGGTGCTGCTGATGCTGATGTTCGTCGGCGCCTGCGCCGGCAGCACGGGCGGCGGCCTGAAGGTGTCGCGCTTTATCATGCTGGTCAAATCCGCCGCGTCCGACGTGAGCCGGATGATACATCCGCGGCGCGTCACGCGCATCCAGCTTGACGGCAGCCGCGTCGAATCCGGCACGCTCAAGGCGGTGTATACATATTTTCTTATATATGTCCTCATCATCGTTGCGGGGACGATGGTCGTCTCACTGGACGGCTATGACATGACGACAAATTTCACGGCGGCGCTGGCCTGCATATCGAATATCGGCCCCGGAATGGGGCAGATAGGCCCCGCGAGCTGCTTCAACATCTTCTCGGCGCCGGTGAAAATGGTGCTCGCGGTCATTGTGCTCCTCGGAAGACTGGAGCTATATCCGATACTCGCATTCTTCGCGCCGACGACGTGGAGAAAGTGACGGCGCGCCGCGCCGTATTGCAAAAAGGGCGAAAGTGTGAGATAATAATATCAGTTGACAAAACCGTGTCTGCTCTTGCTAACTGACACTAACAAAAAATGTGAAACGGGGATTTTCGTATGCCGAGATTTTTTATGGCCGGTACAAACATTCTGGGCGGCATGGCAATAATGAAAGGGCGCGACGCGGAGCATGTGCGCGTGCTGAGGCTGCGCCCCGGCGAGGATATGATAATCTGCGACGGACAGGGGACGGATTATAAATGCCGTCTCGTGAAGGCCGATAAGGAGCAGGTCGAGGCCGAGGTGATCGAGGTCGTCCGCTGCCCCGCGGAGCCGAGCGTGAAGGTGACGGTGCTGTGCGGACTGCCGAAGGGCGACAAGACGGATTATATCATTCAGAAATCCGTTGAGGCCGGCGCGGAGGAGATTCTGTTTTTCAATTCCGACCGCTGCGTCGCAAGGCCGGATAAGCCCGAAAAGAAGCTTGAGCGCTGGCAGCGCATCGCCGAAGAGGCCGCGAAGCAGTCCGGACGCGGGATTATCCCGCAGGTCGGCTGGGCGGGCGATTTCGCAGGCGCGCTGGACGTTGCAGTGAAGAAAGAGCTTGGCCTGTTCATGTATGAGACGGGCGAGCGGGAGGCTCTCAACGATGTGCTGGGCGCGAATTCCGGCATTGCGAGCGCCGCGATAATCACAGGCCCCGAGGGCGGATTTGCACAGTTCGAGGCCGATCTCGCGCGCATCGCGGGGCTGCATATCTGCTCAATGGGCGAGCGGATACTCCGCTGTGAGACGGCTCCCGTCGTCGCACTGACTGCAGTGATGTACGCAACCGGCAATCTCTCGTGAAGTGAATAAAGAACAACCCCCGA
>ERZ772876.422-NODE-422-length-57243-cov-20.639365_pt1 | contig 57243 bp, 42 predicted proteins | sample MGYA00580584_ERZ772876 | MGnify/ENA primary metagenome ERZ772876 (study PRJEB29015, sample SAMEA2737728) | human gut metagenome | biome: human gut; feature: human-associated habitat; material: faeces | place: China | collected 2012 ... | reverse complement strand
CCGACCTTCTGATTCGTAGTCAGACACTCTATCCAGCTGAGCTACCGGCGCATATGCGGCCTTTTATCAGCCGCAAGTAGTATGATATCACAACTCGGTGCAAAAATCAAGTGTTTTTTGTATTTTTTCCGAAATTAATCTTTTGTATCAAAAAAAGTGAAAAATGCTCTGTATGCCATATAAACATCTGTCTTGGAAACAATCTCAAACGGAGCGTGCATTGAAAGCACGGGAACACCGAGATCAACAACATCGACATTCATATTGGCAACATACTTTGCGATTGTTCCGCCGCCGCCGCCGTCAACCTTGCCGAGTTCACCGACCTGCCAGAGAATATCGTTGTTCTCAAGCATAGCTCTGATTTTTCCCATATATTCGGCAGACGCATCTGATGTATCATACTTTCCGCCGTGACCTGTGTATTTTGAAATAATTACACCGTTGTTAATGTATGAGCAGTTGTTAGCCTCATATGCTGACGCATAAGTCGGATCAAATGCGGCATTTACATCGGCAGAAAGGCAGGTGCTTTTTGAAAGAACACGGTAGCCGTCAACACCGTCCTGTTTTGCAAGGTCATAGATGAAGAAACGGAGGAAGTCGCTCTGCATACCTGTGTTGCCGTCACTGCCTGTTTCTTCTTTGTCTGTAAGATATGTGATACAAGTCTGCTCGGGCATTTCAACATCAAGAGCCGCCATAACAGCCGGATAAGCGCAAACCTTATCATCGTGACCGTAACCGCCGATCATACTTCTGTCAAAACCGATATCTCTTGACTTAAAGGACGGGATAAGGCAGAGCTCAGCCGAAAGGAAGTCGCCCTCGCAGATGCCGTACTTCTCATTGAGTATAGCCATTACATTGAGCTTTACAAGGTCTTTTTCGTCACTGTCTGCATCGTACGGACGAGAGCCGAGGATAACATTGAGGTTTTCACCCTCAATTGCCTTTGCCATTGGCTTTGACGCCTGCTCCCTTGCAAGGTGCGGAAGAAGGTCCGTAATACAGAAACAGCTTTCGTTCTCATCATCGCCCCAGCAGATGTCAACTCTTGTACCGTCAAGCTTTACAACCGAACCGTGAAGTGAAAGCGGAATTGTTGTCCACTGATATTTTTTAAGACCGCCGTAGTAATGAGTTTTAAAAAATGCAAGGTTGTTTGCCTCAAAAAGGGGATTCGGTTTGAGGTCAACTCTCGGGGAATCAATATGAGCGATTGCAAGCTTTGCACCGTTCTTAACACCGTTTTTACCGATTACGGCAAGAGCAACAGCCTTGTCACGGTTTACATAATAAAGCCTGTCGCCCGCCTTGTATTCCTTGTCCTGCTCATACTCTGCAAAGCCTGCTTTTTTTGCAAGCTCAACAGTATAGCGAACAGCCTCACGCTCAACGGGTGAGTTATCAAGAAACTTTTTGTAACCATCGCAAAAGCTGTCTGCCTTTTTAATTTCTTCCTCCGAAAGAGCCTTAACGCCCTTTGGTTCGGTCATCATAATTTTTTCCTTTAATAAAGTTGTCTTTGACTTTTCTTCAGCCATAATAACCGTCCTTTCTGTGCCGTAAAACACGGCAAAACCATTTTATTTTGAAATCCGCCGCCAAAGGCATCGGAACATCTCTGCACTTAATTAGATTGTGAATAATAAAGTTTTATATACATTTCCTTGGCACCTTCAACCTTGTCAACATAATTCTCGGTTTCGGGATACGGAATGGAATCAAGATTTTTTCCGTCCGAACTGTACTTTGTGTCGTTAAGCCAGTCGCTTACAACAAAGCCGGCATTATATGCGGCAATTGCCGAGCGTTCCGTGCCGTAATAATCGTAAAAATATTTTAAAAGATAACTTCCGTAATCAATACAAATTTCCGGATCAAACAGGTCATCCTCGGTGTACTGTCCCGCACAACCTCTTTGCTCCTGCAGCCACTCAAAGGACGAGGGCATCATCTGCATAACACCCTTTGCTCCGACTCCCGATTCGGCTTTCGGATCAAAGCCGCTTTCCGTGTGGATTACGGCATATATCAATGCAGGATCAAGGTCATAATCCTTGGCGGCTTTTTCAACATATGTGCTGTAGGTGCGTGGATAATTCATCTCATCAAGCTTTTTCTTTGCGTCCTCGTAAAAGACCGAAACAAACACAAATACTGCCGCTGTAAGAATTGCAAGCACAATTATCCATGCCAAAATCGCCTTTCCTGCACTTTTTTTCTTTTTATATCGCCTTGATTGGGGCATCCTATCACCTCATCAGGTTGTTAATAGCCTCTGCCGCCTTTTGTGCGGCAAGCTTGACTTGCTCTATAGAAAAATTGTTTTCAATGACAATATCGCTGTGACTTCTGAAAAATTCCTCGTCAAGTTGTGCAGACATTCTTAGCTCTGCACGGGAAATGTCAATGTTATCCCTTTTGCAGATTCGCTCAAGCCTTATTTCCTTTTTTGCGGTAACGCTTACAATAAGGTTGCAAAACACATCGGCACCGCTTTCAAAAAGCTGAGGAGCGTCATAAACCACAACGCTTTTGCCGTCTGTCTGAGCCTGTTTCGCCATCTGCATAAATTCATATGTAACAAACGGATGAACAATTGAATTGAGCAAATGTGTGTTTTCTTTGCTTGAAAATGCCCTTTTGGCAAGCAACGGTCTGTCAATGTTGCCGTCAGAAAGGATTATATCCTGACCGAAAACACCCGAAACAGCCTTTAAGCATACGGAATCGGGAGTGTAAAGATTTTTTACAATCTCGTCAGCATTTATAACGCACATTCCGTTTTTGGCAAAATATGCCGAAACCGTGCTTTTTCCCGCACCGCTCTGTCCCGTAAGACCGACAATTTTAATTCTGTTCAAGGTCAATCACCTCAAAGCCTGCCGCCCTTATAAGGCGGTTGTAAACAGCCATTCCTACGCCGTCCGTTTTTGGCAGTCTTGAATATACAACCTTAACGCTGTCGTCCTCATCAATTCTGCGAAGCTCGTCAAAAAGCGTGTGAGCCTGTCTTGTGTAGTCGTTTCGTTTTCCGAGAGAGAAAACGGGAGTTTTCAAAAGCGGAATATCCTCGTCACAACAGAGTGCCGCAACCCCTTCAGCCGCCTTTTTGTTTACATAATCAATATATTGCTCATCGTTGCAATTAAGAAGTATTACTCTCGCCCTTGGCGCATAGTGCTTGTACTTCATGCCGGGGCTTGCAACCTTTACATTGTCTGCAAGTTTGTGCAGTACTGCGTCATCAACTTCAACCTTGCCGAGAACACTCTCGAGCATTTCAACCGTGATTCCGCCGGGGCGAAGTACCCTCGGAACATCTCCTGCAAGAGTGATTACCGTGCTTTCAAGACCTACCTCACTTGCACCGCCGTCAAGAACAGCGTCGATTTTGCCGTCCATATCGTTCATAACATGCTGTGCGGTTGTCGGACTGGGTGAGCCCGAAATATTTGCCGAAGGTGCGGCAAGAACCGTACCCGATTCACGGATAATCGCCTGTGCGGTTTTGTGGCTCGGAAAACGGATTGCAACCGTGTCAAGTCCTGCCGAAACTTCATTCGGAATAACATCCGACTTTTTCATAATCATTGTGAGCGGTCCCGGCCAGAACGCATCGGCAAGTTTTTTTGCCGTGTCGGGGATCTTCGTCACAAGGTTAAGTCTTTCAATATCGGAAAAATCGCAGATGTGGACAATCAGCGGATTATCCCCGGGTCTGCCCTTTGCTTTATAAATCTTCTTTACGGCCTCGGGGTTGAGTGCGTCAGCCGCAAGTCCGTAAACTGTTTCGGTCGGGATTCCTACAACACCGCCGTTTTTAAGCAGCTCTGCGGCGGTTTTTATATCTTCCTCTGTATTTTTTAACAACAATGTTTTCACAATTATCACCGGATTATTTTTCCATACTTTCTTTGAGCTTTTCGGCTCTGTCAGCAGCAACAAGTGCGTCAATCACTTCGTCAAGGCTGCCGTTGAGAATTTCTTCAAGTTTGTAGAGAGTAAGACCGATTCTGTGGTCGGTTACTCTGCCCTGCGGATAGTTATATGTGCGGATTCGCTCACTGCGGTCGCCCGTACCTACCTGCATTTTTCTGTTTTCGGCAATTTCACTCGCCTGTTTGTCCTGTTTTTCCTTGAGAAGTCGGCTTTTGAGAACTTTAAGGGCCTTGTCCTTGTTCTTGTACTGACTTCTCTCGTCCTGGCACTCAACTACCATACCTGTGGGCAAGTGAGTGATTCGGATTGCGGAACTTGTTTTGTTGATATGCTGACCGCCTGCACCGCTTGAACGGAAGGTGTCAATTTTGAGGTCATTCGGATCAATTTCAAGCTCAACATCTTCTGCCTCGGGCAAAACCGCAACGGTTGTTGTCGATGTGTGAACTCTGCCCTGACTTTCGGTTTCGGGTACTCGCTGAACACGGTGAACACCGCTTTCGTACTTAAAGCGTGAGTATGCACCCTCGCCCTCAATCATAAAGGAAATTTCCTTGTAACCGCCGATTTCGGTTTCATTGGCATTGATAATCTCGATTTTGAAGCCCTTTTTTTCGGCATACATCGAGTACATTCTGAACAGAACCGCACTGAACAGAGCCGATTCCTCACCGCCTGCACCGCCACGGATTTCAACGATAACATTCCGTTCATCGTTCGGATCCTTCGGCAAAAGCAGAATTTTCAAATCTTCCGCAAGATTTTTGATATTATCCTTAGCCTCGTCAAGCTCGATCTGAGCAAGCTCTTTAAGCTCTTTGTCGCTTGTTTCCTCAAGAATTTCAAGGCTGTCTTTTTCGGTCTGAACAGCCTCTTTGTATTTACGGTAGGTCAAAACGATTTCCTCAATCGACTTGATTTCCTTCATAATTTTCTGATATTCCTCGGGATTGCCCGCTACTGACGGCTGGTAGAGCCTTTCGGAAAGCTCGGAGTACCTTTTGTCAAATATTTCGATTTTTTCAAACATATATATCTTACTCCGTCAAAATTTTTTTAATATTTTTTTCAATCTTTGCACGGGGCGCCATAACCTCTCTGCCGCATTTTTCGCATTTTATCTTAAAATCCATTCCCACACGCAGAATTTCAAAGGTTTTGCAACCGCATGGGTGCTGTTTTTTCATCTCAACTCTGTCGCCAACGCTGATATCCACAAAAATCACCCTTCTGCAAATTTTTTACATTTTTCACATTTTGAATTTCTATGATTATTTACATCACTTTAGAGATGCAAATAATCTGCACTTAGATTATACAACAGAGATTTAAAAATATCAACCAATGCCGATAATTCCGAGAAGTCCCGTGTATTCAAGCGAAAGGGCAACGGGAATTGAAATCAGCAGAGAAAATGCACTCTGTTTTACATCCTTGAACAAAATTCCGATGCTTGCAAGCCAAAGTATAAATTCGGGGAAGTACAGAATTCTGAAATCGGCAAAGTTGAGATTAAATGCAAAGCAACAGAATATTGCTATGAGTACGGAAGAAATTCCGATTGCAAGCGCACCCCGTCCCCTTGCATACCAAATCAGAAATGCCAAAAACGGCGATACAACAGCAAGAATCAGCCACCTCATAAGGTACGGAATATCGGGATAAAAGCCTGCAAAAACACTTGTCCACACATAGTAACCTATTAACATTCCCACAAAAAACGCAAAAACATTAATTCCTGCTTTTAAGGGTGATTTGCTGAATACGGCAAGGCACACGGCAATAAAAATCCACGGTGCCGTTCTGCCCAAAAAGTTTGACAAATCAAGCCAATCAAGAAAGCTCGGCAGTCTGTTCAAATCAAGAAACTTTGCGACAATTCCCATGCCACCGCCAAAAAGCAAAGCAAAGAATGTTGTCATAATTTGTTTCGGTACGGACATTTTGCCCGATACCTTTCGGGTTTTATTCAAAATTTTTAACATAAAATCCTCGTTTTATCTACATCAAAAGGACTTCTCAAAAAAGAAGTCCTCTTTAATCTTAATTATTCCGCACTGTTTTGCTCACCGAAAACCTTTAAAATTTCGTCCTTGTGAGCCATAATCGCATCGTAGCCCTCCTGAATGGTTTCGTCAACGCTGTCCATTGAGAAAAGCTGTGTGTTTTCGTTCTTGATATCAATTGCAAGGTCAGCCATTTTCTTTGACTCTCTTGTGCCGTCAATTGAATAAACATCAAGCGCACGCCAAATAACCTTAATAAGACCGCCAAGGCCTGCGTCGGGATTGTAGGTCATAATATCAAAGCCGATTGCAAGAACCTTGCCGACTCCCATATCACGCAGAATTTTTACGGGCAAATTGTCCTTTGAACCGCCGTCAATAAAGTTATACTTGTCATAAGGGCAGGTTGTGTAAATTGCAGGGAACGACATACTTGCACGAACAGCAGTTTCAAGCGGAGCGCCCGTTATGTAGTGAATATGCTCGTTTTCAAGATTTTCTTCCTTGGTTGTAAAAATACATTCATCGGTTGTAAGCGTGTCAACCGTACAGATTGAAAGGTTAATCGGAAGATTTTCAAAGCCTGTTATACCTTTTTCATTCATAATGTCACGGATAACATCTTCAATCAGTTCACCCGACTTGATGCCGTCTTTTTGAATCTTTTTATTTAGAATAAGCTGTGCAAGAGATTTGAAAATAAGGCCGTTGTCGATTTCGGCAAGAGTTTTCCAATGCTTTTTTGCAACTCTTTTCATTTCATCGGAATCACAGCCCATTGCAACGATTGCAGCCATTGCCGCACCCGAGCTTGTACCCGAAACATACTGCGGATGGATTCCGAGTTCATAAAGAGCCTGAACAGCACCGATGTGAGCAATACCTTGAAGTCCGCCGCCCGAAAATGCTACACCGATAGAATTTTTGCGATCGATTTTATCCGAATTCATTTTAAACACCTCTGTTAATAAAAACGATAAACATTGCAATACGACTCGGTTTCAACAAAATAGTCGTACCAGTTGTAGAAATCTTCAAAGCTGTAATCAGCCTGAATAAGCTCATAATTCTTAAATTTTGTGTTTTCCGTTATGTATTTAAGCACATCATCTTTGTCTGCAAGGCGGGAAACATAAACCGTTACCTCGTCAAGTGACGCAAGCTTTTTGTCCGTTTTGAGTTTTTCCATGCTGTCGGTTTCCTGCTTATTTGTGTCGCCGTTAAACATAAATGCCTCGGCAAGCGAAGAAACCTTTCCGTTGGTGATAACTCCTCGTTTTTCGGCAAATTCTTCAAGCTCATCACCGAGAGTCGGAGAGAACTTTGAACTCTGAACAATCATTGTACTGTCGTAGTTCATAAACTTGTCAATACACTTGTTCCATTCAAGCATTGCAGTTCCGACAAAAATGCAGTTGTCTGTCTTTGCCTCATAGAGATTTGTTTTGCCGTATGTGTAATAGGGCTTAACCGTAACAAACGCTGTGACTGACGCAAGCAAAATGCATACAGGCACGGCAAGGTGTATCTTCTGATTTTTAAAAAGTGTGAAAATTCTGATGAACGAGAATGCAAAAAGCATCGCAATCAGCGGAAGTGACGCCATAACATAGCGGTCGCTGTTAAACGGTGAAACAAGTGAAATGCCGATGAAATAGCAAACTGCCGGAACTACGGCAAACATCGCCTTTTTAGGAATTTTTACCTTTTTCACAAAACGGAAATAAATTCCGAATCCGATAACTGCGGCTGTACAAAGTCCGAGCAGCCAAACCTGATTGATGAACATATCCTTTGCAAGAATCTGAACATAGGTGCAAAGCTTGTAGAAAACATAGGTCACAACCGTAACCATATCAAGCGCCGACATATCAAGCGAACTGAGTCCACGGTTGCCGCCGAGTACATTCGAGATTATGTACGGATAAATGCAGAGTGCAAGTCCTGCACCGACAACAGCCGCAATAATGTACTTAATAAGGTCTTTACCGCACTTTTCCTTGATTTTGAACACAAGGAAAACAAGTCCCGTAAGTCCTGCAAAGAGGATGAAATAATACTGGGTAAGCACACCGCAAAGCACTGTAACTGCAAGCAGGATGCAGTCCTTTATGCCGACGGTGTTCTTTTTTTCATAGAGCTTTATGCTCATATAAACGAACACAAGCACCCAGAAGGTAAGCGTTGCGTACATTCTGAGATAAATTGTCGTGGTAATACACGCAATACTCAGAGCATATGCCCCAGCACCGATCAAGGCGTAAAGATTGTTGCCCGTGATTTTCCGTCCGATTTTATAAAGCATAATCAAAATGCCTGCCATGGCAAGCACATTTATTGAATAGGCAAGCCATTTTGAGAACACGCCCGGAAAGAACGAACAGACCGTGTGAACAAGTGCGTAATAGAGAGGCGGATGCGACGCATCTATAATCTGATTTTCATATACCTGAGCATAGTCGAATCTGTCATCGGGCGACACGGCAAGATACTCGTTGAAATCCTCGGGACTGTTCCAACCGCCGTCAACATTAAGCTGTTTTGAGGAATTTGCAAGGTTATAGGTCAGAAGCTCGTCCTCGTGAAAGCCCTGTTTTGAAAACATATAAACCGTGCTTATGACAAGGCTCACCGCAATAATAACCGCAAGAATTATTCTTGCCTTTTTGTTGTCGATTTTCATATAAAATTCTCCGTAATAATCAAAATTAAAATCAGCCGACAATTTTGTGCCGTTCAAACGGCAATTTTCGGCATTCCGTATTTAAATGATTATACCACAAATACGGTCACAATAACAATAGACTTTACAAAAATTTTGTATGTAATGCGTTTTCGGGCAAACAAAAATGCCGACAGAAAAATCCGTCGGCACAAATGATTTGTAATATTTTGATTATTTTTTAGCTGTTGTTTTCTTTTCTGCAGGCTTTTCCGCTTTTACGGTTTTGCTTTCAGCCTTTACGGCAGTTTCGGTTTTCTCGACTTTTTCAGCCTTAACTGCTTTTTCTGCTTTTTCTGTTTTTTCAGCTTTTTTCTCAACCTCAGCAGGAGCAGGAGTTTCCTCCTTAACTGCTTTTACTGCCTTTTTAACGGGTTTTTCGGGAGCGGGTTCGGCTTTCTTTTCAACCTTTTCAGCGGTTGCTTCTGCCTTTGCAGACTTTGCTTCAACCTTTACTTTTTCTGCCTTATCTTCCTTTTTCGGAGCAGCCTTTGCCGATTTCTTTGCCTTTTCGGCTTTAAGCTTTGCAAGAGCGGCGTCCTTCTTTGCCGTAGTCTTTTTCTTTACGGGAAGAGCCAGCTTCTTTTTAAGCTTGAAATACATAACAGCAAGCGGCGGAACTGTGATTTCCATTGAATAGTTGAGCTCGTGGTCTTTCTTCTTTTTAGCCTTGAGCTCGCCCTCATTTCTGATTCCGCAACCGCCGAATTCTTCAGCCTCGGAGTTGAACACTTCTTCGTAAATGCCGTATTCGGGCACACCAACAACATAGTTATCGTGCTGAACAGGCTGGAAGTTACATACGCAGATGATTTCACTGCCGTCATAAGCAATTCTGCGGAACGAAATGATGCTGTTCTTGTAGTCATCAAGTGCAATCCACTGGAAACCGTCCCAATCATAGTCGTTCTCATGCATGGCAGGAACATCACGATAGAACTTGTTTGCCTCAGCAAAGAAAAGGTTAAGCTGACGGTGCTTTTCAAATGAAAGAAGGTCCCATTCAAGCTCCTCGTTCGCATTCCACTCGTCAAACTGACCGATTTCACTGCCCATGAACATAAGCTTCTTACCCGGGTGAGCCATCATATACGCTATGAAACCTCTCACACCGCTGAACTTCATGTCATAGTCGCCTGGCATTTTATTGATGAGAGAACCCTTGCCGTAAACAACTTCATCATGAGAAATCGGGAGCATAAAGTTCTCGGAAAAAGCATAAACCATGCTGAATGTAAGGGTGTCGTGGTGATAATTTCTCCACAACGGATCAAGCGAGATGTACGAAAGCATATCGTTCATCCAACCCATATTCCACTTGTAGTCAAAGCCGAGTCCCATATCCTTAATCGGATAGCGTGTAACATTCGGCCATGCCGTACTTTCTTCGGCAATCATCATAGCCTCGGGGTGGAACATATGTACAACCGTGTTGAGCTTCTGCAGGAAATCAACGGCAACAAGGTTTTCTCTTCCGCCGTATGCGTTTGCAATCCACTCGCCGTCTTTTCTGTTGTAGTCAAGATAAAGCATTGATGCAACGGCATCAACACGAATACCGTCAACATGATACTTGTCAAGCCAGAACATTGCAGATGAAAGGAGGAAGCTTGTTACCTCATATCTGCCGTAATTGAAGATATATGTACCCCATTCCTTGTGTTCACCGATACGGGGGTCTTCATATTCATAACAGCCTGTACCGTCAAATCTGCCAAGACCGTGTGCGTCCTTCGGGAAGTGGGCAGGAACCCAGTCAAGGATAACGCCGATGCCCTCTTCATGACATCTGTCCACAAAATACATAAGGTCTTTCGGCTCACCGTAACGGGATGTTGCGGCAAAGTAGCCTGTAACCTGATATCCCCAGCTGCCGTCAAACGGATATTCTGTAAGAGGCATAAACTCAATGTGAGTGTAGCCCATATTCTTAACATAAGGAATAAGCTCATCAGCAAGCTTGCGATAGCTGAAAACATTGCCGTCCTCATACTTACGCCAAGAGCCTGCGTTTACCTCGTAAACATTGACAGGCATACTCTTGTGCGGATGCTCTTTTTTGTATTCATACCACTTTTCATCATGCCACTCATAGCCGTCAATCTCGTAAACACGGGATGCGTTGTCGGGACGAGTCTGGCAATGAAAAGCATAAGGATCGGTTTTGAGCTTTCTCTCATGCCACGGAGTTTCAACACAATATTTATAGCAGGCAAACTCGGGAATTCCCTCAATAAACAACTCCCAGACGCCGCCGTCCGAGATTTTGTACATAAAGTTTGCGTCATTGTTCCAGTCGTTAAAATCACCGACCACCGAAACGGACAATGCGTTCGGTGCCCATACTCTGAAAACAACGCCCTGACGGCCGTCCCAGTTCACAAAGTGTGAGCCTAAAAATTCATAAGCACGAACAGATTCGCCCTGTAAAAACTGATCAAGCGGCGCTCTTTCGTCATTGATTTTAAAAGCCATAGTAACCCTCTTTTCTGCGATTGTAGGCAGTTCTTCAATAATACAAGTATAGTATAATATATTTTCACCAAATATACAAGTGGTAAAAACGATTTTTATGTAAATAATTTTGTCGGTTTGTCTGAAATATTGTCAGTTACTGTGAAAATCATTCCAAAAAATAGTCAGGGAATGCGTGTTTCATCCGTAATTTTTATTTTTGACACACTTATCCCATACTGTTATAATATACAATAACGAAAGCATAAACAAGCGACAATTACGCTACTTTCGTTGGAAAACCGACTAATTTTAAAATCAGGTGATTATCTTTGGACATAAGAGTTATGAAAAGCAAGAAAAGTATTTTTGACGCATTTGTAAATCTGCGTTCAAAAAAAGAACTGCGCAAAATTACCGTTAAGGAGCTTTGTGAAAAAGCACTCATCAATAAATCGACCTTCTACACATATTATGAGGATATGTTCGACCTTTCGGACAAAATTGAGAGCGAAGTAGTTGACGGCATTGTAAGTACCATAAGCAATCCGCAGATGATGATTGACGAGCCCGTAAAATTTTATCGCAATCTTCTGGGTGCAATGACCGAAAACAAGGCACTGACAAACACGGTTTTTTCCGGTTCACAACATCCCAATCTTATAGTAAAGCTTTCAAAATCATTGAAAAATATGATTTTCGAGAACTGCCCGGAATATATAAACGATAAGAAATTCTGCACACTTCTTGACTACGCAATCTACGGCGGATACTATGCCTTTGTTGAAAATCAGGAGAACACAAACGATTATTCGGATGAACTTATTGAATCGGTTTCAGTGATTTCCGAGCATATGACAAAACTCATAAAAGCAAGCATTCCAACCCTTAAAAGCAATAATACATAAAAAGACTTTTTGTATATTTTTTAAGCTGTATTATTCATTAATTTGTGTAAAGTGCGATTTTTGTCGAACTTCAAAATATTTATTTAAAATCGCTGTCGATTGTGATAGAATATATTCGGTTTTATAAGAGAGAAAGGAGAGTCGGTCAGACTGCCGTTTAGGAGGCGTTTGAAGTCTGTCCGAAAAAGAAGTTATGGAAATTAACACACTTGATATTCTGAAGAATCTTGCCATAATCCTTGTTGCGGCAAAGCTTCTCGGTATTGTTGCCAGAAAGCTCGGCGCACCGCAGGTTGTGGGTGAGATTATTGCAGGTCTTATCGTAGGACCTTGTATGCTTAATTTTGTTTCGTATGACGGGTTCATCTCAGGTATGGCTGAAATCGGCGTTATTTTGCTGATGTTCTCGGCAGGTCTGGGAACGGATCTTAAAGAGCTTATCAAAACAGGACCTGTTGCCTTGCTTGTTGCGTTTGCCGGTGTAATCGTTTCGGTTGCAGGCGGTGCGGCTGTTTACCTTGGATTCGGCTTTGGTGAAGGCGACCTTGCGATGCTTGAGGCTGTATTTATGGGAACAATCCTTGCGGCAACCTCGGTTAGTATTACTGTTCAGGCTCTTAAAGAAATGGGACACCTGAAAGGAAGGGTTGCAACAACAATTCTTTCAGCCGCCATTATAGACGATGTTATCGGCATCGTACTTCTCACCGTTGTAATCGGTTTCAAAAGCCCCGATGTTCAGCCTGCGTCCGTTTGCATCAACATTGTACTTTTCTTTGTTCTTGCATTTATACTCGGCTTTGCACTTTATTTTCTCTTCAAGTGGCTCGACAAACTTTGGCCGCACTCAAGAAGAATCCCGATTTTCGGTCTTGTTCTCTGCTTTGCGTGTGCATATTGTGCGGAAGAATTTTTCGGAATTGCAGACATCACAGGCGCATATGTTGCAGGTATTATCCTCTGTAACATCAAGGATTCACAGTACATCGAAAGAAAGATGGATGTCAGCTCGTACATGATTTTCGGACCTGTATTCTTTGCAAGCATCGGACTTCAGACAAGCTTTAACGATTTCAACCTTTCAATGCTCTGGTTCTCAATTGCACTCGTTGCAGTTGCACTTTTGACAAAGGTTATCGGCTGCGGCGGTACGGCAAAGCTTTGCAAATTCAATATGCCTGACTCGCTCAAAATCGGCGTAGGTATGATGAACCGTGGTGAGGTCGGTCTTATCGTTGCCAAGAAGGGACTTGACACAGGTCTTATGGCACCGCAGTTTTTTGCTCCTATTATTATTCTCATCATCGTTTCATCGCTTGCAACACCTATTCTTCTCAAGGTGGTTTACAAGAAATGGCCGGGTAAGGAAAATGAGGAGGCAGACAACCGTTCGGAAAAGCTTGCCGAAAACGAAAAGTATCTTACTCAGGAAGTTGTCGGTGCAACCTACAACATAACAGAAGATAATTTCAAAGATAAAAGCAAAGACGAATAATTTCATACAATAACCTAAAAGGACAAATGACAGTCATCAAGTCATTTGTCCTTATTTTTATATCTGTAAATTGTCAATCATTATCGTAAAAATCTTCTGCACAGGGCAAAAATGCCTTGTCAAATTCACTTTTCGGCAAAAGCCACAGCTTGATGTACATTGCAATCGGTGATGCAGGAGGCAGAACTGTTATATTAAGACCGTCAAATTTCAGCTTGCTTTCGTAATAAAAGCCCTTGCACGCACCCGTCAAAAATACGGGAATATTCATTTCTTTTGCTTTTTGACAAAAGTCGTTCAAAGCCTTACCGTCAGTATTCAGCGTACCCGAATGGAATCCCTCAAGTAAAACGGCTTTTACATTTTCCGTAATTTCAGGATACTGCATACCGACCGTTGCGGAAATTTTCAGCACATTGCTGTTATCCGAAAGTCGGACGCTTTCATCAAAAGCAAACTCGCTTTTTAATGCCTTATAACGGGTATTCTTCACAAAAAGTCCGTTCTGAATTTTTCCGTAGCTTTCGTCAAAAATGCTGTGCAGTTCGTCGCTGTATGCCGAATGTGCAAGCAGTCTTGACGCTCTGTGAATTGTCACGGGCAAATCAGCGTTTTTATACGAAACAAAAGCACCGTTTCCGCTGCCCGATTTTATAAAGTCAATCGCACCGACGAAATTTTCAAAGCCGTTTGAACGGCTGTCATCAAGCGGATAATTTGCCGAAACAAGCACAATCGGCACATTTAAGCCGTCAAAAATATAAGCAAGAAACGCAGATGTATATTGCAGGGTGTCCGTTCCGTGAGTTACAACAATGCCGTCATAGCTGTTCAAATCATAGCTTTGCAGACAATCGGCAAGCCTATTCATGTGACCGCCCTCAAGATTTTCGCTGAGGACGGTATAAGGCTCAGCCGTGTCAAAATCAACATCGCCGTACCTGTCAAGATACATCTGCGTGAGCATATATTTCTGCTCATTGTCGGGCGAAAGCACCTCGCCCTTACGCACACAGCCGATTGTACCGCCCGTAAAAACAACAAGAATTTTCATATACTCACCTCTTTCATATTCTGCCCTTAAATAATTATAAATAAACTATTTATTTTCCTTGCCCGTGATTTTTTCGATTGTGATTTCATAAACGCCTGTCATACTGCCCGATTTCTCTATGCACCTTTTTCCGCTTTCGATAAATTCGTGAGCATATTTTTCAACAATCAGTTCAAGACCTCTGTTCTTGTTTTTAACCGATTTTGCAATCGTACCGAACACAACCGCACTTTCGTATTTTGAAGTCAGTTTTGCACCGTCAATTCTGTTGTTTTGAACCGTGCAAAACGAAACCTTGTTGCTGTATTCAACATTTTTCAGTTTCAAACCCGAATTCGGAGCGCAATGGAAATAAATTTTGTTGCCCTCAACGGCAAAATTTACAGGCACACCGTAGGGATAGCCGTCCTCCCCGATTGTTGACAAAATGCCGTATTCACCGTTTTTAAGGATTTCATAGGCTCTTTCTTCGGTAGTTTCCCTGTCTTTTCTACGCATCTTTTCGTTCATTATTCAACTCCGATATCGTTCATAACCATGCCCGTAATCATCTTCGGATAGAAATATGTTGACTTCTGCGGCATCTTTTCACCGGCGGCGGCAACATCACGGATTTCGGTTACTCTTGTCGGATTAAGCACAAACGAGCATTGGAACTTGCCGTTGTCAACGCCCTCAACAGCCTCTGAGAAGAATTTGGTGTATGTAAGATTAATCTGATTTGCCATATTTTCCTTATCAATGCCGAAAATTCTTTCAAGCACAAGTGAATGGAGAACGGTAACATCAAGCTGTCTTGACGGTTCGCTCAATTCGGGAAGAAGCTTGTCCATAATGTCAAGATTTTTCAGCACAAGCCTGTACCATTTTCCGTTTCCGACATAGAATCCGAATGCCTTTTTGCCCTCGTCATATAGCTTTGCAAGCTCGCTTTCCATATTGTCCGTACCGTTCATTTCGGTTACATCAAAATATTCCCTGCAACCGTCAAGAACTTTTTCAACATTAAAGTCCGGCAAATCACGCACAAGGCGGTGTGTCGGGAATACAACAAGTCCCGGATGCTCCATGTCAACAAGGTAAATCATCTGATAATCACAAGGATCGCCAACCTTTGAAAGACCGTTTTCACGGCAGTAGTTTCGATAGTTTAAAGCGGTTTCATAGCGGTGGTGACCGTCTGCAATATAGAGCTTTCTGTCGGCAAAATCTGCACAAAGCTTTGCGATTACATTTTCATCCGTAACAATCCAAAGTCTGTGAGTAACACCCTCACCGTCAGTAAATTCAAGCTTTGGCGTGTCCTTTGACTCATTGTCAATTGTTGCAAGAGTTGTATGCTTGCTGTCCATATAAAGGGCATAAATTTGACTGAAATTGCAGTTTGTTGCCTTCATAAGATTAAGTCTGTCCTCTTTAGCCTTTGAAAGAGTGAACTCGTGCGGAAGAATGATTCCCTTTTCAAACTCTTCAAGATGAACACGGGCGATGATACCCTTGATGCTCTTGCGTTCACCGTAAGCCGTAAATTCTTCCTCATAAACATAGATTGCAGGCTTGTCCTCGCTCACAAGAACACCCCTGTTCCGCCACATATCAAGGATTTCTCTTGCTGTCTGATACGGGTTTTCTCCCTCTTTCGGAAGCTCAAGCCGAATGATATTATACTCGTTTTCACTGATATAACCGAGTCTTTGTTCCTCGCTTATGATGTCATAAGGCGGACAGCAAAGTTGAGAAATTTCGCCTGCTTTTTCCGTGTTGTAACGCATTCCTCTGAACGCTTTTATTTCTGCCATATTAAAAACCTCCAAATTGTTTTTCGGTCAAGTGTATCTTCACCGTCCGTATAAGGCAATTATAACACAAGCAGTTGATTTGAACAAGTGAAAAGTAAGTTTATTTAAATTTACTGTGCAAAACCACAATGAATATTACGGCATAAAAATCATTGACAATCAAAGGAAAGTTTGATATAATATTTTTTGCGTAAGCTGATTACGATATTTGACATTGCATAAACTATTTGTCAAATGAAAACAGAATACGCGCCAATAGCTCAGTTGGTTAGAGCTACCGGCTCATAACCGGTCGGTCCGGGGTTCGAGTCCCTGTTGGCGCACCAAAGAAAAACCGCATTAGAAGGCCATTTTCAAGCTTTTTAGTGCGGTTATTTTTTATGCTTTATGCCTTTAAATACATCAAAATACAAGCAAAAACAGAGAAAATGCATTGCAAATGCATTGCAGAAAATAACTTCTAAATTTTAGCATTATCTGAGATTTTATGTTTTTGAAATCTTACATACAGTCAGTAATTGTTATAATTAAATTACTTTTTTAAAATAGCAAAAACCTCTTGCCTTGATATATGCCAAAAATCTTAGGCACACATCAAAGCAAGAGGTTTATATGATTATGAATGTCTTAAATAATGATATAAAAATTACTTCATTACAAATGTTTGCAATAACACACATATTATAAAAGTAATAACTAATATTAAGTTATACCAAAATACATATGGATACTTATGTATCAATATCTTTAATGTCATTTTGCAATCATCACAATTCTGACAATCTTTATACTTACAGTTAACCGCCAAACTTCGCTGGGATATTCTTGATACAGCGAACATTAAAAGGAATATACTATCAAATAAAATTATGCCAATTATCGATAAGAAAGCAATTTCTTTAAAGAAAGAAACATCTTTAAGATTAGAAAAACTTTGAGCCAACAATTGAAAATCTATGGAAAACCCCACCACTAAACCAGCAAAAATGCCAAGTATAGTTATAACTTCAGCATGAATATTATTGACTTTCTTGTCAATTTCGTCCATTTCATTACGTTTACTTACTACCGCTTTATTTGTCTCATTCATTTCCTTGTGTATCTTATCACTTAAATATTTTATCTTATTCATACGTGATAATCTTAGGAGTTCCAAACTAATGTGATCTGACAATTTAGAAATCTTTTTTGTAACATTTGAAGACGAGTCAATACCAGCTGAATACTCTAAAACATTTTGTATACTACCCTCGAGCATATCACTTACATCGCATCCCAAAGATTCAAGGTATGTTGAAATTTCATAATAAGAATGTCTATAATTTTCATCTGCATAGACTTCTGAGAAATTATGATATATTTCTTCTTTGTACTCAGCACTTGAGCTTTCTTCAAATGGCCTTTCTACTAATTTTTCAAATATTTCTTCCAACTGCATGGTTATGCCTCTTCTTTGATTTTTAGAGGATTATTATTCGAAAAATATTCACTTATAATATCCAATTTTATAACTTCATTTTGACGAGTATTTTTCCATGGATCCTCTTTATGTGTCATTTCAACCAATTCAAAAGCAGACTTATTCTTACAATTATTTAACACCTTTAGTACAATGTCGTTAATTGCATTTTTTCTCTTAAAAAATCCATCTCTTCTATCATAATCTTTTAAAACAATATCTTCACCACGGAATTGATTGTACTCAAAATACACCTCTTCAACTACCGGGCCATACTGCCAATTATGAATTTCCGCATCAAATGCTGGTTCATGAGTTTCTTTAATAGCATAACCTTGAATATAATACAAAATTTTCTGTAACTTTAAATTAGAAATTCTAATATTGTTATTATTGCAATAAGAAATAATACCAATTGCTAATTCCTTTACATCCATTTTTTCTACCTCTAAATATCCAAAACTGCATACATTTAAATAATTGTATCGTTCATTATAACATTTATCTCTATCATTTTTCAATATTTTAATTAACATTTTTGTAATTTCATCACCTTATACACTTTTTAATTTTTTGTTTTATCCAATTTCACTAATTATTTTATGCATAACCAATAGAAAATACTCCCTATATAATATTATATCAAACATTTGTTCGATAGTCAAATATAAAAACTCCCCTCACCCACTTTTTACGGCGGATGAGGGGAATATTTTTTGCAATTATGTGTTCGGTTTAAAACTTATTTTATTTTTGCGGTATAGTCGAGGGCAATCCAGCCTGCGCCGCTTTTGAGTTTGCCCCACTTTTTAGCGCCTGTGCCTGTTTTTTCGGCAACAATCGTATATGCTCCGCCCTTGGGGATTGAGCCGCACACGGCATAGTTTGTGCCTGCGCCTTTGCGGATGTTCGCCCCTACTAAACATCGGTAACTTACTGACATCTATATAAATTTGTTTTACATAAATTCTGTGCCTTTACTTGCGTGTGTCCGATTAACTCCGCTATATTTTCTGTTTTTCAATTTTTAACTTAATTTGAATCAATGTCCGTTCTCCGTAATTCTGATTGCAACGGCGGTGACATCATCCTCACGGTCGGCCTTACGGTGCTTTACCGCCTCGTCAACAACAGCCTTTGCAAGATCCTGGGTACTGCCCTTATTCCATGTGCGAATAAGCTTTTCGAGCCATTTGTCATCGCCCGTAATTACACCGTCTGATACCATAACAATCATATCCCCCGTTGTCAGATTTACCGTGTCGGTTGAAAATTTTATACCGTTTAGAATTCCTGCAGGGAGCGACGGCATTTCACGAACCGTTACCCTGCCGTTTTTCTTTACAAATGTTACGGGTGCGCCTGCTTTTTTAAAAGTGGTTTTGCCGGTGTAGAGGTCAATACTTGTGACATCAACCGTTGAAAGCGATTCGTCCTCACTTTTCACCATGAGGGCGGAGTTCACAATCTGCAAACAGCTGTCGGCTGAAAGTCCCGCCCTTAGCAATCTTGTCATAACAGACGCCGCCATATTGCCGTCAACGGCAGCTCTGCCACCTGTACCCATACCGTCACACACGAGCGCATATGTTTTGCCGAAACCGTCATTGAAATAATTTATGCAGTCACCGCAGAGCTTACCGTTGTCGGCGGTGTGCTGGTCGCTTCCGATTTCAACATCAAACACGGGCATTTCGCACATTGCAATACGGATTCTGTTACCCTCACGACTGATTGTCGGAAGGTCAAATCTTCTTCCGCAACAGCGTGAAATCTCACGCATAACCTCGCCCTTAGAAAGCTTTTCAGACTTATTCGAGAGCGTAAGTTCCACGCTCATTCTTCCACCATTTGACACAAGGCAGATGCACTCCTCAACAATTGCACCGAGGCTTGTGAGGGCGCTGATTATCCGTTGTGCAGATTCGTTATCGCACCGCATTGTGTTGCGAAATTCATCAGCCAAATCGTGGAGAATATCGCCGATTCCGGAAAACTGCCCTGCAACAACGCTCCGCACATCGGTAATCCTTTGTTGTGCCTCAAGCGCCGACTGATATTCACGGTAGTTTGCGTTCATTGAACGGGCAATTTCGCCTTTTTTACAGCAGTTTTTTACGAAAGATTTTTCAACATCTCTTTCGCCTATTGTGCCGTTCGATTCAAGATACTCTTCAAGCCTTGCAAAATCGTCACGGGTAACACCGCCCTTGTGTTCATAGCAGTACATTTTCAGTCCGCAGGTTTCGCAGACTTCATTTCTTGTACCCTCACAAACAGCGTCAAATGTGGGCGAATAGAGCTTTTTCATCTTTTCGGAAACTTTTGAGACATCGTTTTTCACATTGCCGACTGCCTTTGAGGCAAAGTCGAGTCGCATAACAATATTTTTTCGCAGAGCCTCTCCGAGCGATGTATTTTTGTCGCTTGAAAACACGGGCGAAATCACATTGCCGACCTCTTTCGGAAGAACCATAAACACCGCACTTGCGGCAAGGCTTTCAACAAGCACACCAGACGGTGTTCCGAACTGCGAACCGAACGCAAGGCACATCACACCGTTTGAGATTACAAAGGCAATCGCACAGCCCAATTTTCCGAGCTGTGAAAAAAGCCCCGCCATAAGTCCTCCGAATGCAAAACCTCCGCAGATGTAGCCGTTCTCCCTTGACGCAATGCTGAAAATCGCCCCTGTTGAAATTCCGCTGATTGCACCGCCCGTAACCGAGCCGTAGCGTGAACAAAGCAAAATGACGAGCATTGCAATAATTCTGCCGAGCGAGATATTCTGCCAAGCAATACTGCCGAAAGCCAGAATCAGGATACACCCCGACATAACCACGCTTGCGGTTTCCTGTTGCGAAAAAACTTCAAAACTTCTGTTGTCACCTGCAAGGTGCAGTGCCGTACTGATAAAATATGCCGCCGCACCTGCAATTACCGCCTCGGTTACGCAATCGGCAAAGGTTGTCAGCGTGCTTGTGCTTACGAAAAGCAACGAAACACCAGTTGCAAAAATCGGAACAAATGCCACAAGCGGAGCAAAAACCTTGCTTTTGGTAACCTTGTCAAGATCACCTAGCAGCCACCGCAGACCGCCTATTGCCACCACAACGGCAAGGTAACGAAAGCTGTCCGAGGGTTTGAGCAGGACATAGCCGAATGCCGTGCCTAAGAGTGATGACAAAAGATATTTTCTCGGAACTGCCGCCGCAAATGACGCCCCGAACGGTGCAAGGCTTCCGAGAACCGCTCCCCGTGATACCAAAATTCCGCAGAGCAGACAACCTGCGTTTGTGAGCATTTTCCGCATAAAATCGCCCTGAACAGCGTCCTGTCTGCGAGCCAAAGTAGTTTTTGCTTCCATAAAAATCAACATCCCTTTAATGATTTACTTCTTTTTGTATTTTTATTATAGGATATTATGGGTAACAGTTTTGTCTTTTTGTGAATGAGAATTTTTATATTCTTTTGTAGAAACAAAGCTTTGAAAAAACTTAATAAAGTAATTACGCAAAAGATTGTTCAACATTAAAAAAAGCCGTTGTTAAAATTCTGATTTTGCATTATAATGGAGTAAACCAAAGTGAAAGGACAAACAAAATGATTATAATGTCAGTTGATCTCGGAAAAGCACGCACAGGCATTGCCGTATGCGACAAAACCGAGTTTTTAGCGTCTCCATATACGGTTATTTTTGAAAAGTCACCGAAACAGTTGCTTGAAAAGGTGTCAAATACAGCCAAAGAAACAAAAGCCGAGCTTATTGTTGTGGGACTTCCGAAAAATATGGACGGCAGTGAGGGCGAAAGCGCACAGAATGCCAGAGCGTTTGCCGAAAATCTGAGCAATGAAACAGGCATTGAATGCGTTATGCAGGATGAGCGTGGAACAACAATTACGGCTCACAATTTTCTCAACACCACAAATACAAAAGGAAAAAAGCGTAAAAATGTCGTTGACGAGGTTGCCGCCACAATAATTCTTCAGGATTATCTTGACAAAAGAAAATCGGGCTTAAACAGATAAAATCATAAAAGATTTACCCTTCCGATGATTTCGGAGGGTTATTTAATGTACATTTTGAGAATTTTGTTGATTATTGTAATTATTTATGGTAAAATTTTTTTCGGAGATTTGATCTCTGATTTTACTTGAGAGAGGGATTCTATGTTTTGTCCGAATTGCGGAAATCAATGTCCTGACGGCACAAAATTCTGTCAGTCATGCGGTACACCGCTCACAAACAATCAACAGCAAAACACTCAGCCTGATTTTAACAATCAGCAGGCTAATTATCAGCAACCTAATTATCAGCAACCTAATTATCAGCAGCCTAATCAGCAATATCAACAGCCAAATTACAACCAATATCAGCAACCGAATCAGTATCGGCAACCGATGTACAATCAACCGTATCAGCAGTACCCACAGTATCCCGATAAGTTTAACGGGCATCAGATGGGTTGGTACAAATTTCTGATTTACTTTGCACTTTTTGCAGGTGCGTTCTTTAATGTATGCTATGCTATTTTGTACATGACAGGCAGTATTTACGAAACCGAGCAAATTGATCCGCTTACCGTATATTCACTTTATCCGGATGTAAAAGCGGTTGACATCGTGTATGGCATATTGCTTCTTGTACTTGCCGTTTTTATGATCGTAACCCGTTTTCAGCTTTCAGGATTGAAAAAGAACGGTCCGAAAATGGTTGTTGCACTTTACGGTCTTAATATTGCCATTGCGATTATTTATGCCATTTTAATTTCATGCACAACAGATTACATGGCATTCGATGCGTCAACAGTCGGTCAGTGCATTTTACCGATTGTTATGATAATTGTCAACAAGGTTTATTTTGACAGAAGAAAAGATATTTTCGTGAATTAAATTATGTTGAGAATTTTATAACCTAAAATTCAAGCACGCCGCAGTTTGCTCACTTGAAACTGCGGCGTGCTTTTAAGTTAAATACTTTAGTACTTTTAAGTACTATAAAATCATTGTATCACCCATTTATGATAAAGTCAATAGTACCGATAGATACTATGCAGGGTGATAATATGTATTTTAAAAGACTGCGTGATTTGCGAGAAGATCATGATATGAAACAAAGTGAAGTTGCCGAATATTTAGGAATTCAGCAGACGGTCTATTCACGCTACGAAAGAGGATTTCAGTCAATTCCCGTTGAGCATTTAATTAAACTGGCTGATTTGTACAAAGTTTCCACAGATTACATTCTCGGCAGAAAATAGTTACAAATTAAAAATTAAAGTCGGGCAGCAGATTTTCAATGCAAAATTTCTGTTTCCCGACTTTTTTATTTGTGATACGGCATGCCGCCGTCCCCTGTTCGTGTAAACAGTATATTATTGAAAAAACATATTATGCCAGAGCGAAAGTTTTTTAAAATTGAAAGTTGAAAATGGAAAATTGAAAATTGCGGTCAGGCAGACAGTTTGCAAACGAAAAAATACACGGTATGTACCATTTGGCACATACCGTGGTTTTTTTATGCATTATCTGTTTTCAGTTAAATCAGAAGTCCATAATTTCATCGTCTTCAAGAGCAACGATAACATCATCTGTTTCGTCATTCTCAACGATTTCTGCCTCAGAATTACTCTCAAGCTGAACATCTGCATATCTCTGCATACCTGTACCTGCAGGGATAATCTTACCGAGGATAACATTCTCTTTAAGACCGACGAGCGGATCAACCTTACCCTTGATAGCGGCATCTGTAAGAACTCTTGTTGTTTCCTGGAATGATGCGGCTGAAAGGAAGCTGTCTGTTGCAAGAGCGGCCTTTGTGATACCGAGGAGGAGCTGAGTGAATGTTGCCTCACGAAGACCTTCTTCGCCGTTGGCAATACGCTTTTTAATCTGCTCATTCTCGTAAAGAACTTCGTTCTTGTCGTAGGTCTGACCTGACATAAAGCCTGTGTCGCCTGCGTCCTCAACCTTAACCTTACGCATCATCTGACGAACGATAACCTCAATGTGCTTATCGTTGATTTCAACACCCTGTAAACGGTAGGTACTCTGTACTTCCGAAATAAGGTAGTTCATGACTGCCTCGGGTCCGAGAATATCGAGTATATCGTGCGGATTAACAGCACCATCGGTAATCTTGTCACCCTTTTTGATGTGGTCGCCGTCAAATACCTTTACACGGAAACCGAAAGGAATGAGGTAAGCTCTTTCTTCGCCTGTTTCCTTGTTAAAGATAACAGCGTGCTTTGCGTTTTTGATTTCTTCAAAACGAACATCACCGTCGATTTCACTGATGATTGCAAGGCTCTTTGGTTTACGAGCCTCGAAAAGCTCTTCAACTCTCGGAAGACCCTGTGTGATATCTTCGGCAGATGCAACACCGCCGGTATGGAATGTTCTCATTGTAAGCTGTGTACCGGGCTCACCGATTGACTGAGCGGCAATAATACCGACAGCCTCACCGACAGTAACAGGCTGACGGTTGGCAAGGTTAGAACCGTAGCACTTACGGCAAGCGCCGTGTTTTGCACGACATTCAAGTACCGAACGAATCTTGATGTGGTCAACACCCGAATTAACGATGATGTCAGCCTCTTTGTCGCCCATCATAACATCCTTTGAAACAAGAACATTACCGTTAGAATCGCAGAAGTCATCAAGGAGATATCTTCCGATAAGACGCTCGTGGAGTCCTTCGATAACATTCGATTCGCCTGCTTTGATGTCAAAGATTTCAAGACCCTCTGTAGTACCGCAGTCCTCTTCACGGATAATAACTTCCTGTGATACATCAACAAGACGGCGGGTAAGGTAACCTGAGTCGGCTGTACGAAGAGCTGTATCGGCAAGACCTTTACGAGCACCACGAGATGAAATAAAGTACTCCAAGATGTTAAGACCTTCACGGTAGTTAGCTCTGATAGGAATTTCGATTGTTTTACCTGATGTATTGGCGATAAGACCACGCATACCTGCAAGCTGTCTGATCTGGCTCATACTACCACGGGCACCTGAGTCAGCCATCATGAAGATTGGGTTATAGCGGTCAAGGTTTTTCTGGAGGGCGTCGGTTACATCGTTAGTAGCCTTTTCCCAGATACGAAGAACTTCTTCGTAACGCTCCTCGTTTGAACGAAGACCCATCATAAACTCATCACGAATAACATCAACTTCCTTCTCTGCCTCGGCAATAATCGCCTTCTTCTGAGGAGGAATAACTGCGTCACAAACGGCAACGGTAATAGCACCCTTTGTAGAATACTTATAGCCCTGTGCCTTAATGTGGTCAAGAACAACGCTTGTTCTTACCGGACCGTGAATTTTGATACATTTATCAATAATCTTCTTAAGACCCGATTTACCAACGAGGAAGTCAACCTCAAACTTGAATCTGTTTTCGGGGATACTTCTGTCGATAAAGCCGAGATCCTGAGGAATAGGATTGTTAAAGATAATCTTACCGATTGTTGTGTCTACAATACCGGATTCGATTTTTCCGTCAATTTCAAGTTCACGGCGAACCTTGATTTTTGAGTGAAGCTCGATGACGCCTGTCTGATAAGCCATCATAACCTCATCAACATCACGGAATACCTTTCCTTCACCTCTCTCACCGTCCTTATCAAGTGTAAGGTAGTAAGAACCGAGGATCATATCCTGTGTAGGAACTGTAACAGGCTGACCGTCAGAAGGCTTGAGAAGGTTGCCTGCTGCGAGCATAAGGAATCTTGCTTCTGCCTGTGCCTCTGCCGAAAGAGGTACATGGACAGCCATCTGGTCGCCGTCAAAGTCAGCGTTGTATGCTGTACAAGCGAGCGGATGAAGTTTAAGAGCACGACCTTCAACAAGAACAGGCTCAAATGCCTGAATACCAAGACGGTGAAGTGTTGGAGCACGGTTGAGGAGAACGGGGTGTCCCTTGATTACAACTTCAAGTGCGTCCCAAACATTGTCCTTTGCACGCTCAACAGCTTTTCTTGCTGATTTGATATTCTGCTCTGCTTTAGTTTCAACAAGGCGTTTCATAACGAACGGCTTGAAGAGTTCAAGTGCCATTTCCTTAGGAAGACCGCACTGATACATTTTGAGTTCAGGTCCTACAACGATAACCGAACGGCCTGAGTAGTCAACACGCTTACCGAGAAGGTTCTGACGGAAACGGCCCTGCTTACCTTTAAGCATATCCGAAAGTGACTTGAGGGCACGGTTGTTAGGTCCTGTAACGGGTCTGCCTCGTCTGCCGTTGTCGATGAGTGCGTCAACGGATTCCTGAAGCATTCTCTTCTCGTTGCGGATGATGATTTCAGGTGCGTTAAGCTCAAGGAGCTTTTTAAGTCTGTTGTTACGGTTGATAACTCGGCGATAGAGGTCGTTAAGGTCACTTGTTGCAAAACGACCGCCGTCAAGCTGAACCATAGGACGGATATCCGGCGGAATTACCGGAACAACATCGAGAATCATCCACTCGGGACGGTTGCCCGACATTCTGAAGCTTTCAACAACATCAAGTCTTTTAAGGAGTCTAACTCTCTTCTGACCCGATGCAGTTTCGAGTTCTTCTTTAAGTGAAGCGGAAAGAGCATCAAGGTCAATCTCGGCAAGGAGCTTTTTGATTGCCTCGGCACCCATACCTGCTTCAAAGTCGTTTTCATACTTCTCACGCATATCATTGTACTCACCCTCGGTAAGACACTGATACTTTGCAAGGTCACGGCAGTCGCCGGGATCTGTTACGATGTACTGTGAGAAATAGAGTACATTCTCCAAAAGCTTGGGAGAAATATCAAGCATAAGGGCAATTCTTGAAGGAATTCCCTTGAAATACCAAATGTGTGACACGGGAGCGGCAAGCTCAATGTGTCCCATACGCTCTCTTCTGACCTTTGAACGGGTTACTTCAACACCGCAACGGTCACAGATTTTACCCTTAAAACGGATTCTCTTGTATTTACCGCAGTGACATTCCCAGTCCTTTGTCGGTCCGAAAATGCGTTCGCAGAACAAGCCGTCTCTTTCAGGCTTGAGAGTACGATAGTTAATTGTCTCGGGCTTTTTAACTTCGCCGTAAGACCATTCTCTCATCTGCTCAGGAGAAGCAAGTCCGATTTTAATTGAGTCAAAAACATTATTATCTATCATTGCATTTCCTCCTTACATATCGTCACTGCCAAAGTCATCGCTGAAATCATCCGATGTGTAGCTGTCCTCTTCAACATCGGCAAGTGAATCGTCAAACATATTGCCTTCTTCGCCGCCCTCGTCAAGAGTGTAGCCGTCCATTGATGTCATTACATGGTCTTCTTCAAATTCCGGATTTGTTGCATCAACAATATCCTCGTCCTCATCAAACTTCTGCTTAATGTCAATTTCCTCACCGTCAGAGTTAAGAACACGAACATCAAGTGAAAGTGACTGGAGTTCCTTAATAAGAACTCTGAATGACTCAGGAATACCCGGAGCAGGAATATTCTGACCTTTAACGATAGCCTCGTAGGTCTTAACACGGCCGACAACATCGTCCGACTTAACTGTAAGAATTTCCTGAAGTGTATAAGCAGCGCCGTAAGCCTCAAGCGCCCAAACTTCCATCTCACCGAAACGCTGACCGCCGAACTGGGCTTTACCGCCGAGTGGCTGCTGTGTAACGAGAGAGTAAGGACCTGTGCTTCTTGCGTGGATTTTTTCATCAACGAGGTGATGGAGCTTGAGGTAGTACATATAACCTACTGTTACAGGGTTATCGAAACGCTCGCCTGTACGGCCGTCAACAAGCCATGTCTTACCGTCCTCGCTGTAACCTGCGTCTTTAAGACACTCAAAGATGTCCTGCTCATGAGCACCGTCAAATACAGGTGTCATAATCTTCCAGCCAAGTGCCTTTGCGGCATAACCGAGGTGAACCTCGAGAACCTGACCGATGTTCATACGAGAAGGTACGCCCAACGGGTTAAGTACGATATCAAGCGGAGTACCGTCAGGAAGGAACGGCATATCTTCCATTGGGAGAATTCTTGAAATAACACCCTTGTTACCGTGACGACCTGCCATCTTATCGCCTACGCTGATTTTTCTCTTGAGTGCAAGGTAAACTCTTACAACCTTGTTTACACCGGGCTGGAGTTCGTTTCTGCTGTCTGCACGGGTAAACACCTTAACATCAACAACAGTACCGCATTCACCGTGAGGCACACGGAGAGATGTATCTCTGACTTCTCTTGCCTTTTCACCGAAGATTGCACGAAGAAGTCTTTCCTCGGCTGTAAGTTCTGTTTCACCCTTTGGAGTTACCTTACCGACAAGGATGTCGCCTGCTTTAACCTCAGAACCGATCTGAATGATACCGTCCTCGTCAAGATACTTGAGAACATCTTCACCGACATTCGGGATATCTCTTGTAATCTCTTCGGGGCCGAGCTTTGTATCTCTTGCCTCTGTGTCATATTCTTCAATGTGAATTGATGTATAAACATCATCACGAACGATTTTTTCATTGATAAGAACAGCATCCTCGTAGTTGTAACCTTCCCATGTCATAAAGCCGATGAGAGCGTTCTTACCGAGAGCAACTTCACCGTTTTCGGTAGCCGGACCGTCTGCGAGAACTTCACCCTTCTTAACTCTCTGTCCTCTTGACACGATAGGACGCTGGTTGATACATGTACCCTGGTTAGAGCGGAGGAACTTGATAACCTCAAAGTCCTGAACTCTGCCCGAGTCATACTGTACACGAATGTTACGGGCGTCAACGCTCATAACGATACCGTCTTCCTCAGCGAGGATACAAACGCCTGAGTCTGTACCTGCCTTGTACTCCATACCTGTACCGACGATAGGAGCTTCACTGCGGAGAAGCGGAACTGCCTGACGCTGCATGTTCGCACCCATGAGAGCACGGTTTGCGTCATCGTTTTCAAGGAACGGAATCATAGCCGTAGCTACAGATACAACCATCTTAGGAGATACATCCATGAAGTCGAATCTTTCGGGAGAATACTCTACGAACTCGTCACGGTAACGACCTACGACTCTTGAATGAACAAATCTGCCGTTTTCATCAAGCGGTTCGTTAGCCTGTGCAACAGCGTAGTTATCCTCAACATCGGCTGTCATATAAACAACCTCGTCGGTTACAACGCCTGTTTCCTTGTCAATTTTACGATAAGGAGCTTCGATAAAGCCGTACTTGTTGATACGGGCAAATGAAGCAAGATATGAGATAAGACCGATGTTAGGACCTTCAGGAGTTTCGATAGGACACATTCGGCCATAGTGTGTGTAGTGTACGTCACGAACCTCAAATCCTGCACGATCTCTTGAAAGACCGCCCGGACCGAGGGCTGAAAGACGACGCTTGTGGGTAAGCTCTGCAAGTGGGTTACCCTGATCCATGAACTGTGAAAGCGGTGAAGAACCGAAGAATTCTTTAATTGCCGCTGTTACGGGACGGATATTGATGAGTGAGTTAGGCGAAAGCGACTCCATATCCTGTGACTGGGTTGTCATTCTCTCTCTTACAACTCTTTCAAGACGGGAGAAACCGATTCTGAACTGGTTCTGAAGAAGTTCGCCTACGCAGCGGATTCTTCTGTTGCCGAGGTGGTCGATATCATCTGTGTTACCGACACCGTGAGCAACACAGTTGAGGTAGTTGATTGTTGCAAAGATATCATCAACCGTGATGTGGTTAGGAACAAGTTCATCTGCACGGCTTCTGAGCATTTCCTTGAGGTCATCCTCATTCTCACAGGAATCAAGAATTTCGCAAAGAACATCAAAACGAACATTCTCCTTGATATCACACTCTGCTTCTGCGTCAAAATCAACATAGCAAGCGATGTCAACCATACCGTTTGAAATAACCTTAACGATTGTTTCATCGGCAGCCTTTACATAGGCAATCTTAACACCTGCGTTTTCGATTTGAAAAGCCTTTTCCTTTGTGATTTTTTCATCACGAAGAGCCATAACCTCGCCTGTGCGTGGGTTGGCAATCGGCTCTGCAAGAACCTGACCTTCAAGACGGTTTGCAATACCGAGCTTTTTGTTGTATTTATATCTGCCTACTCTTGACATATCATAACGACCGGGGTCAAAGAACAGGTTGTTTATGTGTGTCTGCGCACTGTCAACTGTCGGAGGCTCAGACGGACGGAGTTTTTTGTAAACCTCGATAAGACCTTCCTCAACATTTGAAGCGGCATCCTTTTCGATAGTAGCTCTCATTCTTTCATCGTCACCGAAATAGTCGAGAATTTCGGCATCCGAGCCAAGACCGAGTGCTCTGATAAATGATGTAACGGGAAGCTTACGGTTCTTATCAATACGAACATAAAAAACATCGTTTACATCGGTTTCATACTCAAGCCATGCACCACGATTCGGGATAACTGTTGTTGAATACAGTTCCTTACCGGTTTTATCGTGATCCATTTTATAGTAAACGCCCGGGCTTCTTACAAGCTGTGAAACGATAACACGCTCAGCACCGTTGATAACGAATGTGCCGCTTGCGGTCATCAGCGGGAAATCGCCCATAAATACATTGCTCTCTTTGATTTCACCCGTTGACTTGTTCAAAAGTCTTGCGGTTACTCTGAGAGCAGCTGAATATGTTGCATCACGAACCTTACACTCAATTACGCTGTAGTTCGGGTGATCAACATCAAGTGTGTAGTCGATAAAATCGAGAACAAGGTTGTCCTGATAATCGGTAATGCCCGAAACATCTTTAAATACTTCTTTAAGACCTTCGTCAAGCAACCATTTGTATGACGCTTTCTGAATGTCGATAAGATTAGGCATATCAATTACTTCATCGATTTTACCAAAACTCATTCTTTCGGTGTTGCCAAGCTTTACGGGTTTGACATTAACCATAGGCGTATCACTCCTTAAAAAATCTATGAAACGGGGCAAGCGGTACTGAAAATCTGCTCATAAAAAGCTCTTGACACAAAAGGATTTTTGTGATAATATCCCCTTGTCGGATAAAGTTTTTTGCGGATTTTCCCGACCTCTTCGGTACATATCCCCATTATGGTACATTTTATTATTCTATATTGAAATAATCAATAAGTCAAGAGAATTTTCGGATTTTTTTCGGATTTTACTGACTTTTTTATATTTTTACAGGCTTTATTTCCCGAAAAGAATTATTTTTTCTTTTCGGGCTATTTTTTGCATCCCAATGCAACACCCGACACGGTGTATGGTTTTAAACAGCGTGGGTAAACCACCATTCACCTATACCGTCAGTCGCAAGGCTACCGTTTGTTTTGGTTGAACAGCCAAAATAAGCAAGCCAATTTTTTGTAAATATTTGTAAATATGAATTCTATATAATAAATGCTTTGGATTAAATCGAACCGATTTTACAATCGTTTCGATTGGCGAACACGGTCCACCGCTACAGTATAACAATCGTTTTGCGGAATTTATAAAGCTTGTTTTTAAATATAAATTCTCCCGTTACTAACGGGAGAACACGGTTCTCCCCTACATTTAAACAACAGCTTTTACACAAACAAAAACAGTCGGGAAGACATTGCTTTGCATTTTGCAAACTGTCTTCCCGACATTCATTTTCAATTTTCAATTTTTAATTTTTAATTACTTGCCTTCCCCATATCATCATATCTGTCCAGAAACGAAACTTTATTATCGCCTTGTTTATATGAAATAATCGTATCGAGGTTGACATTTTCAACGCTGTGGAAAATGTTGCTTTCAATCTGGGGATTGATTTTCTTCAGATTTGCGATAAGCTGTTTTATTTCCTGACGTTTTGAGCCTGTGTTGCTGTTCGGGGAACAGGTTGTGCAGGTGTCCGTAAAACGGCACGCACATTGAATGAAATTCAGTTTGTTGTAATCTCGCCAATGCTTGATTTCAGCCTCACGAACGAGGTAGAGAGGGCGGATAAGTTCCATTCCCTCATAGTTTGTGCTGTGGAGCTTCGGCATCATCGTCTGAACCTGACCGCCGTAGAGCATACCCATAAGAATAGTTTCTATAACATCGTCATAGTGATGACCGAGTGCGATTTTGTTACAGCCGAGCTGCTTTGCCTTTTTGTAGAGATAACCTCTCCTCATTCTTGCGCAAAGGTAGCAGGGATATTTGTCAACATTGTAAACAGAATTAAAAATATCTGTTTCAAAAACAGTTATAGGAATGTTCAGCCTGCGGGCGTTGCTCTCGATTACATCACGATTTTCAACGCTGTAGCCCGGGTCCATTACAAGAAAAACAAGCTCAAACGGAAATTTATTGTGTCTTTTCAACTCCTGAAAAAGCTTTGCCATCAGCATTGAATCCTTGCCCCCCGAAATGCAGACGGCAATTTTATCGTTCGGCTCAACAAGCTTGTACTCGATTATCGCCGCAGTAAATCTGCTCCAAATCGTCTTGCTGAACTTTTTGCGGATGCTTTTTTCAACATCGGTTGCATAGTCCTCATTCTCGAATTGACTTCTCAACCAACTGTAATAACCGCCCTCAAGATTCACGGCATTGAATCCGTCATCACGCAGATTTTCTGCAAGCTCGTCACTTATCTGACCGCTTTTGCAACAGAGGACAACAAGCTTGTCTTTTGGCAAAAGTGAATTATCCTCTTTGATTTTTGCAAGTGGAATATTCTTTGCACCGTCAATGTGACCGTATTCAAACGAAATTTCATCTCGGATATCGACAAGAGTATATTCCTCGTCAAGCTTTCTCACCTGTTCTATTGTAATCTGATTGTTTTCCGATTTAAACATTCATAACCCTTCAATCTCTGTTTTTGCTGTTTTTTATTGCAACAATTGTTATATCGTCAAATTGCTCCGCATTTTCGGTAAAGTCCGTCAAAGCCTCATAAACTCCGTCACACACACCTTTTGCAGTCTGTTCGGCATTTTGACAGGCAGACACAAGTCTTTCGTTGCCGAAAAATTCATTATCCGCATTTGTTGCCTCGTTCACACCGTCGGTGTAAAGGCAGATTATATCACCGTTTCCAAATTCAGCGCTGTTCACAACATATCTTGCATCATCAAACACACCGAGCATTATACACGGCTTACATTCTAAAAATTCAGCCTTGCCGTTAATCACTGCAACAGGCTTGTTATGACCTGCATTTATGTACAAAAAGCTGTCGCTGTTTTTGTCAAAAATCACGGCGAATGCAGTTACAAACATTCCCTCGGGATTTGACGAACAGAGTTCCCTGTTGATTTCTTCAAATGCCCTGTCGGGTTCTGCATTTTCGGTCATTTTTTCGTGGATAAGAGTTTTTGCAAAAGCCATAAACATTGCCGCCGCAACACCCTTGCCCGACACATCACCGACTACGGCACATATTCTGCCGTCAGGCAATGCAAAGCAATCGTAAAAATCGCCGCCTACCTGTCTTGCAGACTCCATTCTTGCCGAAACATCAAAACAATCGGCAAAGACAACATTCTTTTCTCTCGCAATTATTCCGTACTGAATCCGCCTTGCAACCTCAAGCTCGGTTTCATTTTTAGCCTTTTCACTCGCAAGGGCGGAATTTTTTTCAACATAAGTTTCTACATCGTGAGCCATATCGTTGAAATAATCAGCCAAAAGCTGAATTTCATCGTCAGAGCCGAGTTTTATCGGCACAAACGCTTTCTTTGTATTTGTGCCGTCAGCCTTGTCGGAAAAGTATCCTCGAATTTTTTCAAAAATCAAAAGTATCGGATTATACATCTTTTTTCTGACAAACCGCATTACAAGTAGGAATACAATTGTCAGCACAACAAACAACGCAAGAACTCGCATTGCAGTATAGAAAATGATTTCCGTATAAATCTGCGTCAGCGAATAGTCCGCACCGATTAATGCAACAGGCTTGCCGTCCTTGCCTTGAATCGCTGAAAATGCCGTGTAAAAACTGCCGAAGCTGTCGTTCTGATATTCGTAAGCCGTGACAAGGTTAGGATTTTTCCACGCCTCTTTTTCAGCGTCCCACAAGCTGTGGTCAACCTCTGCACCTGCACTTCTCACATTTAAAACATTCTCGTTTTCGCTGTCATCATCGGCAACAGTCATAACATATGTAACCTTGTTTTCGTCAAAATTCGGAATGTAAATGTACATATATTCAAGGTGATTCGTCTGACAAATCCACCTCAAGGTCTTAACGGCTTTCCGATATTCTTCGGAATCGGGATTATCAAGCAATGCGTTTATATCGCAGCGTTCAAAAGTTTCTGTTGCAACCTTTGACGCACTTTCGGTCAGCTGTCGTGTAAACCGCCTTGTGCGCTGAATGTTTTCAATGCAATTGAGCGTACCCGAAACAATCACCGCCAAAATAAACAGCACAAGTATGTGAAAGAAAAGCCTTTTGAAAATCGACTTTTTGACTTTTATTTTGCCGATTGGTTTTTCGGATTTTTTCATTAACAGTCACCACTTTCTTTCCACACACTTTTTCATCTTGTATTTTAACACGAATGTGCAATAAATGTCCACATTTTTATTCGTACGGTATGTCACCGTTCCCCGTTCGTGTCGTAGGGCGGATAATATCCTCCCGTCTGAAATATAGTCGCAATGCGTTGTACATACCTTTTGCTCGTTATTTCAGACAGCGCTTTGCTCCCTTTATCCGCCACAGGCGGCGGTCGCAAGGCTACCCCTACAAGTATACATTTACTTTCATATAAAGCAAAAATTGCATCAATGCCGTATTCGGGCATCTGATGCAATTCCTTTATCCGAGTATCTTCTCGAATAGATTGCGGTGGCACACCGCCGACCACAATTTTCCATTTTCAATTAAGCAAAAACAGCCGACTGCTTTGCAATCGACTGTTTAATAATCGGATTATATATCAATTACCATCTTGTGTCAAGTTCGGCTTTGGTGGCTCTTTTTTTCTTTCTTGCGACATATCTTGAATATCTTGAAAGCTTTCTGTCACGAAGGAAGAATACAAAAGCGATTGCGCCGAGGATAACTGCAACAAGCACAAACCAAAGACCTACATTTGCGGATCTCTGAACTGCGGCAACAAGAGTCGGTGTGCTTGCGGCATTTGACTTTGCAAGAGCCTTGTCGGCAGACTTTACGGACTGAACGGCAACGCTTGATGCTGTGTCCGAGTAGTTCTGATTCTTTTCGTTTGAAAGAATGAACTGCGACGCACCTGTTGAAGAAGGCATTTCAATCGGAGCGGCTGAAACCGCCGGAGAAACCTCACCGCTTACAACCTCTGTTTTTGGGTTTGCGACTGCGTTGTCGCTGAACAGTGCGTTGTATGTTTTCTCATCAACAATACCTGTTGAATCGAGTGAATTCTGATTCTGGAAATTTGCAACGGCCTGCGCTGTATATTCACCGTAGTAGCCGGTTGCATCCATTGCAAAGTAACCGAGTTTTATAAGCTGCTGCTGAATTGCAGTTACTTCATCGTTTTCGTCACCGTTCTGATACTGAACTGCCTCTGTTACAGGCTCTGTTGTCGCCTCTGTGGGAGCAGTTGTTTCTTCTTCGGGCTTGTCCTCAGTCTTTGTTATTGTATCGGCTTTTGGAGCTTCGGGAGCATTCTCCGAATAAAGTGTATTTCTCGAATCGCCTGCAATACCGTCAACTGTAAGACCTGCGGCTTTCTGGAATGCCTTATAAGCCTCTTCTGTTGCATCACCGAAGTAACCGTCAACTGCACCGTCATAATAGCCGAGGTCAGCAAGTCTTTGCTGAATCTTCTTTACCTCAGCACCCGATGAACCGTTCTTGTAAACACTCGGTGTGTTGCTTGAAGATGATGAGCTGCCTGATGAACTTGAAGAACCTGATGAGCTTGAACCCGATGAACTGCTTGAAGAAGTGTTTGAAGGAGTCTTGCTCGATCTGCCCTGTGAATCAAAGTAATATGTAGTACCGTCAATTGTTCTTGAAGTATTTACAATGTACTCGCCGTTTTCGTAGTAGTAGTAGTTGCCGTTAAAGCTTTCCCAACCGTTTGTTACATATGAAACTGCGGCAAGCTTGAACCAGTATGTCCAATTGTTATAACCGCCGATTGCCTCATAGCAAACACCGTATTCATCGCCTCTTGCGTCAACCTCCATACCGTTGCCGACATAGACACCTACATGACCGGGACGCCAAAGTCCAAGACCGTGAACATTAGGAATGCCTGCACTTACCGAACCTGTTTCGGTAGCTGTTTCAAGCTGTGGATTACCGCATCTTTCGCCGCCGGCATATGAATAGATAAGACCTGAACAGTCAACCGCTCCGGGGGTTGAACCGCCGTAAACATATGACCATCCGCTGTTATAGGCATTGAGTGCCCATTCTGCAAGACCTGCACCCGTGCCTTTTGCACCGGCAGAAAATGAAGAACCGAATACGCATACACTTGAAAGTGTGAGAACACTCAGAATGATTGCAGTAATCTTTTTTATTCTCTGCATCGTTAATTACCTCCATTTTTATCAGAGAGTCAAAGCTCTTACAGAAAAATAACGACCGACTCAAAGTACAGTCCGTTTTAATCTGTACGGAAGATTTGACCGAAAAATTGTTACCAAATCTGACAGTAAATTACAAATCAGGTTACACCTTGATAACAACATTGTAACTATTATAACATCACCCTTTTAAAAAATCAACCCCAAAGCCCGTATTTTTTGCTAATTCAGAAAATTTGATGCAGTTTCACTCACAAAATCTTCATTTCAAGCACCAAATTAAAGCGAATTATTACAAAATTTGTAACCTTTTGTAATATTTACAGCGTACCGTCAACATAAATTTCACATTAAAAAAGCAACTCCCGCACCAAGCATTTGGAGCGGGAGCTGCTTTTATTCGGTTTCCGTAATACAATTATGAAAAAAACAGAGGAGAGAAAATTTCAAAATGAAATTTTGCTGAGTAAAATATGAATTAAAAATTACGGCATTACTGGTATTCGCAAACACTTGCCCATTTGAGAAGGAACTCTCTCTCTTCGGGTTTGCCCTTAACAGACTGTGATGCGGCTACAATCGGAAGCCAGCGGTCAACATATTGACGGGCTGTGTCGGTCTTTGTGCAGAAAAGCTTCATATACTTTTCTGCAAGCTCTTCCTGATGATTCAAACGGAACAAGAGGTAAGTTCTTGCGGCATCGGCTGAACCGTTACCCTGTGTTGCGTGTGACCAGTCAATAACATACGGTGTACCCGACTCGTCAATAATAATATTACTCGGGTTGAAATCGCCGTGACAAACCTTTGTGTGGTTCGGCATACCGTTAAGACGGGTTTCAAGCTCATATCTTGTTGTTGCGTCAAGGTCGGTTTCGCTGATTTTGCGTTTCATCTTATCCTTGAGTTTGTTAAGCAACGGTGCTTTTTGGCTGAGGATTTTAACCTGAATGTCAACAAAGAGATTGAGGTATTCGTCCTCTTTTTCGGGATGCTCTGCCATAAGCTCCGCAAGAGTTTTGCCCTCGATGAAGGTGGAGATAATTGCCCATTTTCCGTCAATCTTTGTAACCTCTTCAATTTTCGGAATATTGAGTCCTGTTTCCTCAACTCTTGCCTGATTAAGAGCCTCGTTAAGAATATCTGATTTCGGATAACACTCGTCAAAAACTTTGGCTGCAAGCGCACCGTCTTTATAAACTACCTTGTTCTCTCTTTTTGCAAGAACTGTATCTAATTTCATAATAAAGCCCCTTTCGCTTTAAAATATTTTAAAATATTAAAAATTCATCAAGCAATCTTTCATTGCTTCGGTTATATTATACAACAATTTCAGAGGTTAGTATAGTGTAAAAATAACAAAATAATTTTAATTTTCTTTGTGCATTTAGCAAATGCAAATAAATTATTTTTTACCTTTCAAACAAAAAGAGCAAGATATTTTATGCGAAGTGCATAAAAATTTGTTAAACTTTTAACTAAATATTCGTGAAATTTTTAACATTCTTTTGTACATTGTGCATAATAGCATGTAATATTAAAAGCATATTACGCCCGAGCGAAAGTTTTAATTAAATGTAAAATTGAAAATGGAAAATTGCGGTATTATCCATATACAACAAAACACCCTGCCACGGGGGCAGGGTGTTTTATAATTATGCATTACGAGATAGATTAAACAGTCTCGCTGTTGTTGCCATAGTAAGCATTGAGGTACATCTGCTTGATTTCCTTGAAGAGCGGATATCTTGGGTTTGCACCTGTGCACTGGTCATCAAATGCCTGCTCTGTCATAGCGTCAAGACGGTTGAGGAAGTCCTCTTCGTCCGGAACATAATCCTTGATAGAGTTCTTGATGCCAACTCTTGCCTTGAGGTCGTTAACAGCCTTGATAAGGTTTTCAACGCTCTCTGTATCGTTCTTGCCGCCGAGGCCGAGGTAACGAGCTACTTCAGCATAACGAGCGAGTGTGTGCGGGTGATCATACTGTGGGAATGTACCCATCTTAGCAGGAACTTCTGCTGAGTTGAATCTGATTACCTGCTCAAGCATAAGTGCGTTAGCAATACCGTGCGGTACATGATGGAAAGCACCGAGCTTATGAGCCATTGAGTGACAAACACCGAGGAATGCGTTAGCGAATGCCATACCTGCCATTGTAGCAGCGTGAGCAACCTTCTCACGAGCAACAGGCTCGTTCATACCGTTGTCATAGCAAGCAGGGAGATACTCGAAGATAAGCTTGAGTGAACGGAGTGCAAGACCGTCTGTGAAATCTGTAGCCATCATTGAAGCGTAAGCCTCAAGTGCGTGAGAAACAGCGTCGATACCTGATGCAGCTGTAAGTCCCTTAGGACCGCTCATCATGTTGTTAGCATCAACGATTGCCATTTTAGGCATAAGCTGATAGTCAGCAAGCGGATACTTAACGCCTGTATTCTGGTCTGTGATAACTGCGAAAGGAGTAACCTCAGAACCTGTACCTGATGATGTTGGGATAGCAATGAAGTATGCCTTCTCACCCATCTTCGGGAATGTGTAAACTCTCTTACGGATATCGCAGAAACGCATAGCCATATCCTGGAAGTCAACTTCCGGATGCTCATAGAGAACCCACATAATCTTGCCGGCATCCATTGCTGAACCGCCGCCGAGTGCGATAATGCAGTCAGGCTCAAACTTACGCATAGCCTCTGCACCCTTCTGAGCTGAAATAAGTGATGGGTCAGGCTCAACATCTGCGAATGTTGTATATGTGATGCCCATTTCATCGAGCTTGTCTGTGATTGGCTTTGTGTAGCCATTCTTATAAAGGAATGAGTCAGTAACGATGAATGCTCTCTTCTTACCCATTACATCCTTGAGTTCCTGAAGAGCTACAGGCATACAGCCCCTCTTGATATAAACCTTTTCAGGTGCTCTGAACCAAAGCATATTTTCTCTCCTCTCGGCAACTGTCTTAATATTGATAAGGTGCTTGCAACCAACATTCTCAGAAACAGAGTTGCCGCCCCATGAACCACAGCCGAGTGTGAGTGAAGGAGTAAGCTTGAAGTTGTAAAGGTCACCGATACCACCCTGTGAAGAAGGTGTGTTAACAAGGATACGGCAAGTTTTCATTCTTGATGCGAACTCGTCAATCTTTGCTCTTTCGTTTACAGCGTCAACATAAAGTGAAGATGTGTGACCGTAACCGCCGTCAGCAATAAGATGCTCAGCCTTTGCAATAGCATCTTCAAAATCTTCAGCCTTGTACATAGCGAGTACAGGAGAAAGCTTCTCGTGAGCAAACTCTTCGCTGATGTCAACTGATTCTACCTCACCGATAAGAACCTTTGTTTCCTCAGGAATTGTTACACCTGCAAGAGCTGCGATTGTAACAGGCTTCTGACCAACAATCTTAGCGTTAAGAGCGCCGTTGATGATGATAGTCTTTCTAACCTTCTCTGTCTCTTCCTCGTTAAGGAAGTAGCAGCCACGAGCCTTGAATTCCTTCTTAACTTTGCTGTAAATCTTCTTTTCAACGATAACAGACTGCTCTGAAGCACAGATCATACCGTTATCAAATGTCTTTGAGTGGATAATTGAGTTAACTGCGAGTAAAATGTCAGCTGTTTCATCAATGATAGCAGGTGTGTTACCGGCACCAACACCGAGTGCAGGCTTACCTGATGAATAAGCAGCCTTAACCATGCCGGGGCCGCCTGTTGCGAGGATGCAGTCAGCTTCCTGCATAAGTGTGTTTGTGAGTTCGAGTGAAGGAATATCAATCCAGCTGATGATACCCTCCGGAGCGCCTGCCTTAACAGCAGCTTCAAGAACAACCTTGGCAGCCTCAATTGTGCTCTTCTTAGCACGGGGATGCGGGCTGATGATGATACCGTTTCTTGTCTTAAGACAAACGAGTGTCTTGAAGATAGCGGTTGAAGTTGGGTTTGTTGTAGGAATAACGGCAGCGATTACACCGATTGGCTCAGCAATCTTCTTAATGCCGTAAGCCTTGTCTTCCTCAAGAACGCCGCAAGTCTTAACATTTCTGTAAGCATTGTAAATATACTCAGATGCGAAGTGGTTCTTGATAACCTTGTCTTCTGCAACGCCCATGCCTGTTTCTTCAACAGCCATCTTAGCGAGCGGAATTCTCATCTGGTTAGCAGCAGTAGCGGCAGCAAGAAAAATCTTGTCAACCTGCTCCTGTGTGTAGGTAGCAAAAATTTTCTGAGCTTCTCTTACTCTTGCAAGGGCAGCTTCAAAGCTTTCTGCGTTATCTACGATAGGATACTCTTTTGTACTCATTTAATCTACCTCTTATCTTGCATAATTATATTAGATTCAGCAAAGCTGAAAATGATATCAAATTAATTTGCCTCAATTACTCGGCTTTCTCGGCAGCCTTACCGCTTGCCTTTGTTGCCTTTGTTGAAGAACTGCCTAAGTCAGCCTTGAATTTAAGGTTGTTTTTCTTAGCATAGTTCTGGGCATATGAACCGCTTGCTCCGTGGATTGTAACTTCCTTACTGCATTCTGCGAATACATTGTCGGGAATACTTGTAATACAAGCCGGAATTGTGATGTCTGTAAGCTCACGCGACTGATAAAAAGCATATTCATCAATCTTTGTAAGTTTACCGCTGTCGGGAAGAACAACATTGTTAAGTGCCGCACCCGAAAAAGCTCTCGGTCCGATTTCTTTGAGTGTACTCGGAAGCTTGATTTCTCTTAACTCAGAGCAGTTAAAGAACACGCTGTTGTTAAGGATTTCAAGACCTTCGGAAAGATTTACCTTTGTGAGGCTGTGACAGCTTGAAAAGGCATAATCTTCAATCTGCTTGATACTTGACGGAATTGTTACTTCCGTAATTTTGGAGTCATTGAACACACTTGCACCGATTACGGTAACTTTGTAGTTCTTGTAGCTTTCGGGAATTTCAATAACCGTGTCAGAACCTGTGTACTTTGTAATCATAAGTTCTTCCTGATTGATAATGAAAAATCCGAAATCTCCGTTTGTAAGGTCAGGCTCTGTCGGCTCAACCTTGTAGCCGGGCTTACTGCTTTTTGATGATGTGTTGTCGTCACAACCGCATCCTGAGAGTCCGACCGCTGCTGATACGCACATTGTGCAGGCCATCAGAAAGCAAAGAATTCTTTTCATTTTTCTGGATCCTTTCAATCGTTGTTTTAGAATTTAGCTAATTCTCGATTGATTCTATTTTATCATCTTTGTTAAATATTTGTCAATGTTTTTTTGACCATTTTTCTACTTTTATCGGGTTCAATAATAATTACAAAAAGATTACACACTTATTGTTGCACTTCTCACAAAAAAGATAAAAATCCCGTAAAATCCGCTGTTTTTTGCGGTAAAAAATGTAAAAAAAATCCTCAGAAACTGCCGTTTTCGGCATATCATTGACGAATCAATCGACCAATGTCATATTTTCACAATAGGCGTTGTAAAATCAAGACCGCTCCTTTTTGGAATATCATACGCAAGTGCCGAAATATCGTAGGCTAAAATGTCCTTTTCAAGCAATGCCTTTGTGTTGCCGCCTGTTCTGATACCGTTGCTTGCAGAGGTGACAATATTCAGTCGGCAGTCTTTGAGCAATTCCGCCCCCTCGTTTGTAAAACCTAAAACACGGACATACTCAATCGGGATTTGCGTATGAGCTTTTTCAATTCCGAGCAATGCACAGGCGAGTATTCTCCGTATGCGTGCATGAGTGTAGCGCTTTGTCTTTACAAGGTCGGCAATTTCTGATGAGGTACTGCAACGCACTGCCGCATCGGCAATTCTGTTTTCAAGCCCCTCACCCACATCGGGCAGTTTTGCAATGTCCTCTCTTGTCATAGTACGCAGGCGGTACAGTAACGGTCTGTCAAGATTTTCGGGGAATGTGATTTCATCGGGAATGTACGGAGCGTACTTCTTCGCATTTTCACCGTTACGCAACATTTCTCTTATGTGTGACGCAGACGCAAAGCCCTCCCCCGCAATTCGGCTGTCGTGTGCAACACCTGTTCTTGCAACCGAGAACGGCTCAACACCCGTACCGTTCAATGCTTTTATATACTCAACGCCAAGAATATTGTTCGGTTCACAAAGTACGGACGAAATCTCATCACCGAAAACCGTTTTGACGGCGTTTTCAAGTTCACGGGGGTAGTATCCGCCGTTTTTCATTCCGTCACGCACAAGAGCCTGTACCCTTTCATCACAAACAGCGTTTGCGGATTTTTTGAGCAGTTCGCAGTCACCGCTTTCACTGCCGAAAGCAAGATGATTTGTGCAGTCAAAAGCCGACGCAATCGCAACACCTGCCTTTGCAAAGCCCTCAGCCCCCGAAAGTGAGAACACAACGGGCAGTTCAAGCACCAAATCCGCACCGTTTTCAAGGGCAGATTTTGCACGGACAAATTTGTCGCACACGGCAACCTCACCACGCTGGGTAAAGCTGCCGCTCATAATTGCTATGACCGGCTCTTTAAGCACATTTTTTGCACTTTCGAGCAAATATTTATGACCGTTGTGAAACGGATTGAATTCGCAGATGACAGCTGTTGCCATAACTATTCCTCCGAAGCCTTTATTTCGCATACATATTGTAAAAAACACTTGAAAACATACATAATTTGGAGTATCATATGTATGTGTGACCTGTCAATTTTGAAAAGTCTTTTTCTGATTTACATTATAGTATAAAATATGACGACAGGCAAATATATTTCTTATATTTTAAACTGAAAACAACTACCAAAGGGGACGATTGTAATGAAAATTCTCGTAATCAACGCAGGCAGTTCCTCGCTCAAGTACCAGCTTATTGATACTGACAACGAGGCAGTTCTCGCAAAGGGTAACTGTGAAAGAATCGGTCAGAACGGTGCTTTCATTGGTTTTAAAACACCCGACGGCAAAAAAATCAACCGCAAAACACAGATGCTTAATCACACTCAGGCTTTTGAGGCTGTTAAGAATGCACTCTTAGATCCCGAATACGGTGCAATCAGCGATTTGTCCGAGGTTTCCGCCGTAGGTCACAGAGTTGTGCAGGGCGGTGCGTACTTTGACAAGTCGGTGCTTGTAGATAACTCGGTAATCAACAAAATCAGAGAGCTTGCTCCTCTTGCACCTCTTCACAACCTTGCACACCTTCAGGGCATTGAGGCCTGCACAAGAGTTTTCGGTCCGAAAGTTCCGCAGGTTGCGGTTTTTGATACTGCTTTTCACCAGACAATGCCCGAAAAAGCATTTATGTATGCAGTGCCTTACAAGTATTATGAAAAGTTCGGTGTAAGAAAGTACGGCTTTCACGGCACATCTCACCGTTATGTTTCCGAAAAAATGGCTGAACTTATGGGCAGAAAAAAGGAAGAGCTCAAGCTTATTACCTGTCACATCGGCAACGGTTCTTCAATCACAGCCGTAAAGGGCGGTAAGGTTATCGACACTACAATGGGACTTACTCCTCTCGGCGGTTTTATGATGGGTACCCGTTCAGGTTCACTTGATCCGTCTGTTATCACATTTATCGCTGAAAAAGAGCATCTCACTCCTGAGGAAATGTCAAAAATTCTCAACAAGGAATCGGGACTTTTGGGCATTTCGGGCGTTTCGTCTGACGACCGTGATGTTTGTGCAGCCGAAGCAGACGGCAATATGAGAGCTCACCTTGCCCACGAAATGCTTTACTACCAGATTGCAAAGTACATCGGCAGCTATTATGTAGCGCTCGGCGGTTGTGACGGCATCGTATTCACGGCAGGTATCGGTGAAAACCAGCCTATGCTCCGTGAAAAGGTTTGCGACTATCTTGAATGCCTTGGCGTTAAGATGGATAAGGAATTCAACAAGCAGGCCACATGCGGTGTTACAGGCACACTCTCAACTCCTGATTCTGCAATCAGAGTTGAACTCATTGCAACCGACGAAGAAATGGTTATCGCAAGAGATACAAGAGCCATTGTTGAGGCACTTTAATTGAAATAAATCTGCCACGCAGTAAATATTACATAAGAAAACAGGTTGTCATATGACAGCCTGTTTTTTGTTTATGGTTATTTTACGGCGAGCCGCCGTTCCCCTTTCGTGTAGACAGTTTGCAATGTAAAAAACATATTATGCCCGAGCGAAAGTTTTTTGAAATTGAAAGTTGAAAATGGAAAATTGAAAATTGCGGTCGGGCAGACAGTTTGCAAAATGCAAATCATTGTTACCCGACTGTTTTTGTATATATAGAAGTTGCGTTTAAATGTATGGGCGGATATCATCCGCCCGCAAGGCTAAACCTACTGCAAAAACTACGAATCCGCAACTGTTCCGTCCGTCACGGTGTCGCTTGTGTCCCTGAATAAAAGTGTAATGCACCAGATTGCGGAAAGTCCGACAAGAATATAAACAATACGGCTTATGATTCCTGTCTGTCCGCCGCAAATCCACGCAACAAGATCAAACTGAAAAATGCCGACACTTCCCCAGTTGAGTCCGCCGATAATAAGAAGCGTCAATGCTATTTTATCGAGCATTCAAAGTCCTCCTTTGTATTTGCTGAAAATAGTATTGACGCAATTTTTCGTTTTATTCAATTTAAATCAGAATTTAATTAACAATGCAAGGAGCAAAATCAGCACTCCGAGGAAAATTACCGCACCGCCGATCATTCTTGTGATTTTTACGGCTTTCTGAATTTTGAATTTTGAAATCATATTTTCCGTGGGAAACGGAAGAATAATGAGCATAATTCCGAGAATTACACAGCTTGCAAGTGCAACGGTAAGACCGACCTCTCTTGCAAACGAGAGCATAAAAAGTCCGATTGGAATTCCGAACACACAAATCATATTGATTACCGCAAACAGCTTGCCGAAACGCTCGCCCTTTTCGTAAAATTTATTTGCTTTAATATGACACTCATCATCACAATACTGGTCAAAATACGATATCTGTTTTCCGCAGAATTCACATTTTTTCATGGACACACCTCGTTGTTTCATTTTAAATCGTTCACAGAATATTTTAACACACAAATCGACATATTTCAACTTGAACAAATGTACATTTTCGGGTATATGCTTTGTTGAAAAAATTTTTGCAATGTGGTATGCTGAAAAGAGGTGATTTTATGGAGAGCTTTTTCGTTGCGCTTAATGCGGTTCTGCCGATGTTCATAATGCTTTTCATCGGTTTTCTTGTGAGAAAATTAAAAATTTTGCAGGACAGCTTTCTGCCTCAACTTAACAAAATTGTTTTCAATGTATTTTTTCCGTTTCTGATGTTCAATAACATCTACGGCTCAGATTTTTCAAGCGTTTTCAGCCCGAAGCTACTTGCCTTTGCGGTTATTGGCGTGTTCACGATTTACTTTTTGTCAATCGGGTTTACACTACTTGTTGAAAAGTCAAATTACAGCCGTGGTGCGATGATTCAGGCGATTTACCGCAGTAATTTTGTACTTATGGGACTTCCGATTGCGGCGAATATTTTCGGCAAGGGTAAGCTTGGCATGACAGCCGTGCTTGTTGCTGTTGTTGTTCCGATTTACAATATGCTTGCCGTCATCACGCTTGAAATTTTCAGAGGGCAAAAGATAAATGTGCTGAAAATTTTAAAAGGCATTGCCAAAAATCCGCTGATTATCGGCTCTGTACTCGGACTTCTGTCTGTTGCGTTCAATATAAGCCTTCCGGAAACAATTGACAAAACGGTTTCGGATATTGCGGCGGTTGCAACTCCGCTTGCGCTGATTGTACTCGGTGCGTCTGTCACATTTGACAGCATAAAAGGCTGTTCACGCAACCTCATAATCTGCATAATTGCAAGACTTGTTGTTGTGCCGGCACTTTGTCTGGGTACGGCGGCACTTATAGGAATCAGAGGTGTTGACTTTGTGTCGCTTATCGGACTTTTTGCATCGCCGTGTGCGGTTTCGTCATTCACAATGGCTCAGCAAATGGACAGCGACTTCAAACTTGCAGGTGCGGCGGTTGTGTTCACTTCGGTTTTAGCGTGTTTCACGATGTTTTTGTGGATTTTCTTCTTCAGACAGGCAGGTTTCTTTTGATAATCTGCACGAATTTCAGACACATGATTTATTCAATGTGTAAAGTTAAACGATATTATTACTATCAATAACAAAAAATAGTATAACAGTCTTGACTTTTATTACTATTAGTGTTAGAATACTCCCATAGGGTAACGGTTTACAGGAAATGACTTGAAATACTGCAAGGTTAAACTGTTATTTTATTAAACAGCTATTTCCTTCTTTTTTTATTATTTTGTGGGCGTAAGAAAACGGAGTGCGTAATGCACTCCGTTTTCTTTTATACGAATTTTCTGAATATAACAAAATAATTGCAACACCGTAGCATCCGCCCATACATTTAAACGCAACTTCTATATATACAAAAACAGTCGAGCGACAATGATTTGCATTTTGCAAACTATCTGCCCGACCGCAATTTTCAATTTTCCATTTTCAACTTTCAATTTTAAAAAACTTCCGTTCGGGCATAATATGCTTTTTGACATTTACAAACTATCTACACGAATTGGGAACGGCGGCTCGCCGTGCGGGCGTCCAATGAACGCCCCTACCGATTGTTTTGGTTTCACAACCAAAACAAATGGCGGTCACTGACCGCCGCTACAGTATATTAACAACTTTCATATATACAAAAACAGTCGGGCGACAATGATTTGTATTTTGCAAACTGTCTGCCCGACCGCAATTTTCAATTTTCCATTTTCAACTTTCAATTTAAAAAAACTTCCGCTCGCGCATAATCTACTTTTAATATTGCAAACTATCTGCACGAACCGGGTGCAGCGACACGCTGCCGATCAATCTGTTTTTTGATTTTGTCAAAAGTTACACCGTATTTTTCGGCAATGTCTTTGGCATAGCTTACACCTTGAGGCGGAGCGATGAAAACCTTGAACGAACGCTGTCCGTTTTCGACACCTGTTACCAAACTTTCAATCTTGCTGTCGCCCTTTACGGTTGTGTTCACCTCGTCAAGATTGCGAGCCAAATCGTGCATATGGGTATTAAAAATCGCCCTTGTGCCGAGATAGCGCATTGATTTGACAACATCACGGGCAATGTACAAGCCCTCGGCAACATTGGTTGTTGCAAGGCTTTCGTTGAGCAAAAGCAGGCTGTAACGGCTTGCCGAGGAGAAAATTTCGGCAAGTCTTTTGCTTTCTTCACCGAGTCTGCCGAGGTCAACGGTATCGTTTTCATCGGCAGGAAAATGCGTGAAAATGCTGTCGCATGGGCTGAATTTCATCTGCGTTGCAGGAACATATATTCCGTTCTGAGCAAGCAGAAACGCAAGTCCGACCGCCTGAGTAATCGTGGTTTTACCGCCACGGTTCGGACCTGTCAGAATGTAAATTCGCCTGTCATCGTTAAAATCAATATCGTTTGTGACAATATCCAAATTCTCACCGTTTGCCGATTTTATGCCGAGTTTGAGGTTGTAAACATCTCTAAGACAGCAGTTTCTGTCCTCCTTGGGCAAAACTTCTGCCTTGCACAGCGGAAGATTTTTCTTTTTCATCTCATCACAAAGCTCTGCAAAACGAATATAGAAAATGATTTCGGGCATAAGCGAAACGAACGAGTAGCCGTTGACATTGACATATCTGTTGAGCATTGATTTTATGTCATTTACGGTTCTGCGGAGGATATCGGTCACAACATTTTTGAGTGCGTCAGACATAGGATCTGCGCCGGTCAGCGAGCTGTTCATAGTGTAGTTTACATCCTGCTGAGCGCCCACAACAAACTGTCCCAACCCGAACTGCGAGGTTGACGGATTGGACGGATGAAAGCTTAAAAATCCCGAAACATCGTTGCCGTGATGCAGTTCGCTGTCACGGTTTGTAAACTTCATAAATCTTTTGAGAATACCGCTGTCGGTAAATTCTTTGTCATTGAGTGAGATTACACCCACACTCTTTGGGCGGAGCAAATCGTCAAGATTCACACCGAGTGTAATGCTCTTGAGCTTTTGAGCCTTTGCAAGCGTATCTATTATATCCTTTTTTAGTTCGGGAAAACCGCTGTCATTGTAAATTGACTGAACATTTTTCTTGAGTTCAAGCAGGCCCTGCGACTTTACTTCAATTGTTTCAAGCGTGTTTTTTATTCTTGTAATGCAATCGACATAGCCGTCCATTTCACGAAGTCGGTTTACAAGCTGCCACAAGGAAGATGCCTCGGTATCCTTTTGAAAGCGCTCAATTTCACGCAAATCGTTCAGCTTTACAAGGAGTGCGGATAGATCATCACGAAGTTTCGGAAAACGAAGAAAATCCTCAAAAACATCGCAACGATATTTTATAACTTCCTCGTCATCCGTAATATTTATCAGCAGCTGCTTTATGCTGTTGCGTTCATACTGCTCTTTTGTGAGAGCGTCACATATATAATCAACCGACAAATCATTCAGCGCCTCTTTGTTGAGAGTTCTGTAGGATGCATTTGAATTTGTCGGGTGTAATAAGCTGAATTTTTCCATAATTCACCGCCGAAAAAATTTGCCGTGTAACGGCTTTAATTGAATGATAGCACAAAAAATTTTTGTTTTCAACCGACAAATCGAAAATTTGCACTTTGGCTGATTGTGTGATATCATAGCTGTGGAGCAGATTGCTCTCAAAACCAAAATAACGGTCGGGAGGATTGACTTATGGATAAAAAGATGCTTGACAGAATTAACGAGCTTGCAAAAAAGAAAAAGGAACAGGGACTTACCGAGGCTGAGCAAAAAGAGCAGAAAGAGCTGTACAAAATTTATCTTGGCGAAATCCGCACACAGTTCAACGCAACACTTGACAATGTAAGCGTTGAAGAAAAGGACGGCACTGTAAAACCATTCAAAGAGGCATACAAAAAGCCGTATGACAAGAACTGATTTTGACATTCGGACAAAAGTTATGCGAAAATTTAATTACACAGTCAAACAAAAAAGCAGTTCCGATTTTGGAACTGCTTTTGTTTTATAAAGTTATTTTATTACTTGTATCTTCTTCCGCCCTTTTGGTTGTTCTTTGGAAGCTGAATTTCGGCAGTATCGTACTTACTGCGTCTTTCGGACTTTCTGCCTGAAGATGAGTAATCATCGGCATAATCATCGTTACTGCTGTAACGCTGTGGCTGTACAGATTTGCTCTTTGGAGCGTTACTTCTGCCGCCGACTGTGACTCTCTTCTTTCTGTTGAGAACAGTTGAAATTACAAAGTACGCAATGCCTGCAACACCGAGTGAGAGTAAAACGAGTGAAACATAGAACATCCAATGACCGTTGTCACCCTTGCTGTTATTGTTCTTGATGAAGTTAAAGTCATCACCGTCAGAACCCGATGTGTCGGTATTTTTAAGATTTTTTGCGATATCCGACCAGTCATTGCTTGAAAGAGTTTTTTCGTCAATGTTGTCGTCAGACTTGATGAGCGACGCTGACGGAGCAGTATTTGACGGAGCAACATAGGACTGACCGCCGCCTACATATGACGGCTCAGAGTAGTAGTAAGTCTGACTGCTGCTGTAATTATTGTCATAACTGTTATTGTTGTAGTCATAGCTACTGTCATAGTTATAGTTGTTGTCATATGACGAATCACTTGACGAATAGCCGGGATCTACATATGATGAATCGGCCGAAGAATCCGGATACACAGGATCGGGCTGTGGCTGTGGCTCAGGCTCCGGTGATGGTTCCGGTTCCGGATCGGGCTCGGGCTCCGGCTCTACGGGATCAACAATAACGCTTGAATCTCCGCCGGGATCAACCTCCTCACCAACTGCCGATACGGAAAAGCTCACAGCAGAAATGCCCAAAAGTGCCGTCAGAAAAATTGCGCAAAGCTTTGAATGTTTTTTCATAAAAGCCCCTTTCTTCAGAATAATCTGAAAATGCGTCTGTTGTATGTCCGATATCAATTATTTTGAGCTTTTATCGGATGCCGATGTTGTTGACGCCGATGTAGTAGGCTCAACCGCAACGAAGAAGAGTTCAGGCTTATACTTGTCAATAACCGAAGTGTTTTCTTCATACTTGAGTTTCTCTGCAAGACTGTCAATGTACTTTGAAAATTCGTCTGACTTCATTGACGCAAGTACACCGGCTCTGTTTGATTCGTTGCCGATATAGCTGTCAACATCCTTGTTGACGTCTTTCTTATAAACGAGATAGTAGATTGCGCTGTCGCCGCTGCCAACCTTGAGAGTTTCAGCCTTGCCTGTTTTAAGCTTGCCGATAGCCTCTTTAAGCTCGTCACCGATTGAGCTCTTGTCGAGAACTTCTACATTTGAAACAGAAGAATCTGTTCCCGAACCGCTTGACTTCTTGTATGATGCAATAACATCATCAAAAGAACCGCCCTTGTTAAGGTCATTCTTGTAACCGTTAAGCTGATCCTCAACCTTCTTGATTTCCTTGTCGCTCATTGCAACATTCTTTGATGAACCTGCCTCATCTTTTGTTGATGTATAAAGGTTCACGGGAAGATATGAGTAGTCCGTATAGTTTTCCTTGAAATACTTTGTAAGGTCGGCGTCGGAAACTTCCTTTGAACCGCCCTTGCCGTAAACTGCTTTGAAGAGAGCCTCATACTTTGTGTTGTAGAGAGTTGTGCAGTATGCAAAGCTGTCGAGTGAAACGCCGTACTTTTCATACTGCTTCTTCATCGGCATTACATAACCCTGTGACGCATACGGGCCGACATTCCAGTATGTTTCAGCCTGACTTGTTGCGGAGTCAAGAGTTGCCTGACCGATGTTTACATTTTCCTTTTTAAGCTGTTCGTCAACTACGAGGTAGCTGAGGCACATTTTCTTAGCCTGATCTTTAATCCACTCTCTTGCAACCTGCTCGTTGCCGTCATCGTCCTTGATTTTTTCATCAAGCCACTTGTCAGATGTCGAATCATAATCGTCAAGCTTTTTAGCAAATGACTCAGCCTGACTGTAAGCTGCATTGAGTGAGTAGATATAAACGCCGATGGCAAGTTCGTTGTCGCTTGTCTTATACGACCATTCTTTGTTGATTGTTGTGGGTGTACAACCTGCAATTGCAAAAACCGAAAACATCATAACAATTGCAAGTAAAAATGAACCAACCTTGATATTAGGCTTCATAGTTTTTTACCGTCCTTCTGAAAAATTAAATGCAAAGTGTCCTGCAAACACACTTTCACAGGATAATGTACCTTACGATTATACACAAAAAAATCGTCATTGTCTACATTTTTATAAAATTTTGTTGAGAATTTCCACCGAAAAACAGCATTTTTGTACTTTCGGGAGGTTTTTTCTTAACAAATTACGGCTTCATGCCGTTAAATTACTGCACACCAAAAATTTTGGTGAGGATTTCAAGCGGAGCGGAGCTGTTTTTGCACTCAACCGCAACGCACGGTTTTGCTCCGGCAACAAGCTTTGCCTTTCCGCCCAAAGCAATGAGCAAGTCGGCAACCTGTGGCGACTTGAGTTCGTTTACAAAGAGCATGAGCGTTGTGCCGTTCTGTCTGATTTCGTAAATGCCCATTGAGTAAGCCTTGTTACGCACAAGGGCAATGTCGATAAGTCCGAGAACCGAGTTCGGAATCTTGCCGAATCTGTCCTGCAGCTCGTCAATAACATCGTCTGCGTCCTCATTACTGCGGATATCGGCAATTCTGCGGTAAACATCAAGACGAAGTGTAAGACTTTCAACATAGCTTTCGGGAATATGAGCGTCAACCGAAATATCAATAAGACAGTCGAGGTCTTTTGTGACATTCTGCTCGCCCTTTTCCTCGCTTACTGCCTCATCAAGAAGCTTGAGGTACATATCGTAACCGACCGATTCCATATGCCCGTGCTGCTGTGCGCCCATAATATTGCCCGCACCTCGCAGTTCAAGGTCACGCATTGCAATGCGGAAGCCGCTGCCGAATTCTGTAAATTCCCTGATTGCGGCAAGCCTTTTCTGCTGAATCTCCGTGAGAACCTTGTTCCGTCTGAAGGTAAAGTAGGCATATGCCCTTCGTGAACTTCTGCCCACACGGCCTCTGAGCTGATGCAACTGTGAAAGTCCCATACAGTCGGCATTTTCTATAATAAGGGTGTTGGCATTCGGCAAATCGACACCCGTTTCGATAATTGTCGTGCAGACAAGCACATCAATCTCCTGTTCAAGCATCTGTCGCCAAACTTCGCTGAGTTCGCCCTCTTTCATTTTACCGTGACCGATTGCGATTTTTGCCTCGGGAACAGCCTCCTGAATTTTTGCGGCACATGAAGAAATTGTTTCAACATTGTTGTGAAGATAGAACACCTGACCGCCACGGCGGAGTTCACGGCGGATTGCCTCGTTGATAACCGCATCATCATGTTCAAGCACATAGGTCTGAACAGGCTGACGGTTTGTCGGAGCTTCTTCGATAACGCTCATATCACGCAGACCGCTCATCGCCATATTGAGGGTTCTCGGAATAGGAGTAGCCGAGAGCGTAAGCACATCGACATTTTTGCACAGTTCCTTGAACCTCTCCTTTTGAGCAACACCGAAACGCTGTTCCTCATCTATGATTGCAAGTCCGAGGTCGCGAAATTCAACATCCTTCTGCACAAGTCTGTGAGTTCCGACAATCATATCAATTTCTCCTCGCTTTAGCTTTTGGAGAATTTCTTTCTGCTGTTTTGCTGTACGGAATCTTGAAAGCAGTTCCACACGAACGGGATAGCCCTCGAAACGCTTGATTACCGTCTGATAATGCTGCCATGCGAGAATTGTTGTGGGGCAGAGCAATGCGCATTGCTTTGAATCTGCAATACACTTAAAGGCGGCACGGAGTGCAACCTCTGTTTTGCCGAATCCGACATCACCGCAGAGAAGTCTGTCCATCGGCGACGAACGCATCATGTCATGCTTGATTTCCTCACAACAACGCAGCTGGTCGGGAGTTTCGTCATATTCAAAGCTGAGTTCAAAATCTCTCTGCCACTCGTTATCTGCCGAAAAGGCATAGCCCTTGGCTTTCATACGCTGTGAGTAAAGCTCAATAAGCTCCTTGGCAATGTCCTTGACAGAGGTTTTAACCCTTGCCTTTGCCTTTTGCCAGTCGCCCGAACCGAGTCGGTTTAGCTTAACCCTTGAATCCTCTTTCGGACCTATATATTTTGCAACCATATCAAGCTGTGTGACAGGCACATAAAGCACATCGCCCTTTGCGTAGTCAATCTTGATATAGTCCTTTATAACTCCGTGAGTATCAATTTTTCTTATACCGCCGAACACACCGATACCGTGAACATTGTGTACAACATAATCACCGGGGGCAAGCTCGGAAAGGCTGTAAATTTCCTGTCCCGTCTTTTTCTTCTTCTTTTTTGACTTTTCGGGACGGTACGAAACCTGACTGTAGGTTATTGCAAAAAACTTTTGTGACGGATACTCAAAGCCCGCACTCAATGCACCCTGCATGACAAGCAATTCGCCCTTTGAAATCTTATCCGCACCCTCGCTGTAAACAGCGTTTATGCCGTCTGCGTTAAAGGTGTCACAAAGATTTTTGGCGGCTCTTTCTGTTCCTGCAAAGATAACGCCCTTGCTTTCGGGGGTAAAAAGTCCGTCAACATCTTCTTTTAGCTGTTTATACGAACCGCCCCATGCCGAGAGCTGTTTTGTTGAAAAGCTGATGATTTCCGACAGCTTGATAGGCATACTTCCGTGAACAAAGTTTTCAAGCACGATTGTTCCGTGACTTTGCAAAAACTCAGTACATTCGTTGAATGTGAGCGCAAAGCGGTCAAAACCTCTGCAAAGAGTTCCGTCCTCAAAGCCCTGCATAAGGGTTTCATTGCTGATAAAGTCCATTGACTTTCCCCGTTCCTGAATTGCAGTAAATTCGGACGCAAAAACGAGGGTATTTCTGTCGAGATAATCAAAAAGCGACTCGGGTTTATCGTAAATCTGATTGATAAATTTGTCCGCATTGGCAATCATTGCACCGCTGCGGATAAGCTCTGCCTCTGAAAAAAGTTTTTCCTTAGCTTTGGCGCTGTTCTTGGAACGGAGGAGCTTTGCCTTGTGTTCAATTTTATCTGCAAGGGCGGCTCTGTCCTCAATTACGATTTCGGTTGAGGGCGAAAGCGTAATTTTGTCAGCCTTTTTAAATCTTCTCTGTGTTTCAATGTCAAAATAGCTGAGGTCGGTAATTTCATCGCCCCAAAATTCACATCTCACGGGATAGTCGCTGTCGGGCATAAAGAAGTCGAGAATACCGCCTCTCAGCGAAAACTGACCGCTGCCCTCTACCGCATCAAAGCGTTCGTAGCCGAGCAGAGTAAGCGCCTTTGTCGCCTTTTCAAGCGAGAGCTCCCTGCCCTCTTCAAATTCAATAACCGACTGTTCAAGCACATTTCTCGGAACGGTAAGCTGTGCCGCCGCATCAACACACGCAATTGCAACATCGCATTCATGATTGATAAGCTTGAGCAAAACTTTAAGTCTTGCGTGCTCGTACTCGTGCGAACGGCTCTGAAAGTCAAGAAAGTTGAAGTCACGCACGGGATAAACATAGGCACGAAGTCCCATGCACGAAAGGTCGTTGCACAGAGTCTGCGCCTCTTTTTCATCGGAGGCAAGACAAAATGCCGTGACGCCCTTGAGGCGGCACAGCGCATAGATGATATTTGATTTGTTGATTGTTGAAAGTCCCGAAGCACAGACCGTTCTGCCCGGCTTGACATTCTTTTCAAGCGTTTTGAAAACGGGTGACTCTTTGAGAACATCAACAAGAAAGTTGAGATTATTCATTTCTTTGTCCCTTTTCAGTTGAACAAATTCATAGCACGGTCGGTTTTGCCGTCAATAATCAGCTCGATTGCTTTTTCGGCATTGTCAAAAATTTCATCAAGCTTTTTCATTTCATCGGGAGTGAACTTTGAAAGCACCCAGTCGGCAAGGTCCCAGTCGGGATTTGGCTTTGCGCCTATGCCAACCTTGATGCGGGGGAATTTATCGCTTCCGCTGAGATAGATGATACTGCGCATTCCCCTTTGACCGCCGTCACTGCCCTTTGAACGGATACGCATTTTTCCGACATCAAGCGAAATGTCATCAAAAATTACAATGACATTTTCGGGAGGAATTTTGTAGAAGTTCATCGCCTCAACAACTGCCTGACCGCTGTTGTTCATATATGTTGTGGGTTTCATCAGCATAACTTTTGCGCCGTTTACAGTGCAAGTGCCGATAAAGCTTTTGTATTTTATCTTGTTCACATCACAACCGAGCTTGTCGGCAATGCGGTCAATTGCAAGCCAGCCTGCGTTGTGGCGTGTGTTTTCGTATTTTCTGTCGGGATTTCCGAGTCCCACTACAATGTACTCGATTGAACCCGTTGATTTGTTTTTTCCGAACATATCAGTTTTCCTCTTATTTATATTATATGTATTCTGAAATTCAAATTAACCTTTTCCGAAGCTTACAACAACCCAGTCATCGTTGCCGAGATGATAAGGATTTCCGCAATACGGGCAGTTGCGTTCTCTTGTTGCATCAAAGCTTGCGCCGCAGCTTTTACAGGTTACTTTTTTCATTGTGAAAACTCCGTCATCCATGGCGTTCACACTTCTGCAAACGGTAAGTCTGAACTTTTCGTTTTTAACCCTAAATGAAGAATTTTTGTTTTTCACGGTCGTTGCGTAAACGGTCATATCAACATAGCAACAGCCGTTTGTGACATTGAATGAATTAAGCTTTGACACTCCTCTGTACTTGATGTCAACAATATCTCCGAAAGGATTTTTCATCGGATTGCCCTCATAGACTGCGAGGTTTGTGTAATCATCGCTGAAAATCATAATCTTGAGCAAAGCAAGCACCTTGCCGATAAAGTATTCATATGAGAAGTTGGGATTAACCTCTTTTATAAGCCACGGAAGTCTTTTCTGACAATTGAAGTGCGGACCTATCATAGGAATGCTCTTTGCCGCACCGACAAAAAGTCCAAAAAGCGTTTTTAATGCCCATGCAAGGTACCCCACAAAAAGTCCGCCGAGCAGTACGGGGATTGCTCTTATGCCGATTTCATAGACCATATTTGCGGTTGCGGGATCAAAAGTTCCGTCCTTTACAACCACCCATACCGTAAATGCCGCAACGGCGGCAATTCCGCCGAGAAGGTACGGAGCGAGCACCTTTTTCGTTGACTTGTTCGCAAGCGAATAGGTTTTTACAAAGTAGAAGTTTGTAACCTTCGGGAACAAATCGTCCATAATAAAGCGAGTTTTGCAGTTTTTACAACCGTTGAGAAGCTCTCTTACACTGCTTACCGCACCGCAGTTCGGACACGAACACGCAACCTCGGAATTTCGGTTTTCAAGCCTTGTAATCATTGTGTAAAAGAAAAATCTGTCCTTGATTTTTTTCTTTTTCTTTCCGTCTTTAAAGTATTTCTCCGTAACCTCATATGTCTTTGACGCAATGTTACTCTTACATTCGCCCATATCGTAGGCAGTACAAGCATTTATGGGGACTTCATTCTTCACCGTTTCCTTATCGGTAAAAGCGGTCTGAATCTTTACACCCTTTTCGTCAAGTCTTTTCTTCTGTAGGTCAAGCGCAAAGTCGAGGTCGATTGACGCAATATCCGGATTTTTGCCCTCATTGCACCACAATTCGTACTCATCGACAAAGCGGTTCATTATTTTGTTATCTGAATCGGAGCCGTAAACTATACCAAACAAAATTAAATCACCCTCACATATTGTACCGTTTTATTCCTGAAAAATTTGCAGTAAAACAGCGAAATGGCGGGTTAGTTAAAACCCGCCTGTTTAATTACATAATTAAATTGTTCGCCTATCAACCGAAAGCGGCTGTGAACGGCTTGTCGTTGTAGATTCTTGCGATAGCCTCTGCAAATGTAGGAGCAACAGGAAGAATTGTGAACTTGT
>ERZ772876.411-NODE-411-length-58545-cov-44.078372_pt1 | contig 58545 bp, 90 predicted proteins | sample MGYA00580584_ERZ772876 | MGnify/ENA primary metagenome ERZ772876 (study PRJEB29015, sample SAMEA2737728) | human gut metagenome | biome: human gut; feature: human-associated habitat; material: faeces | place: China | collected 2012 ... | reverse complement strand
CTTCATTTTTGCTCCGGAAGGACATTTTCAAAAATGTTTTCAACTCGCCACAATGCTTGGTAAAGCTTATCGGGTACAGTGTTACAGTAAACAATGATTATTCATAGAACCTCCTATATTTTCGTGTGTACTCATAGCCTATCCACCCATTCAAAAGTACCCGGTAAGCCCTACCAAGCATTGTGGAAGTTGATAGAAAGGCGGACAAAGTATGAAGAAAGAACCAAAAACTTCCTCTCAGCCGCCTTATCGTCCCGCATTAACAGCAGAAACACGCGAACAGCAGTGCATTGCATTGGCATACGACTTGGCGGAACAGCGTTTACGAGATGGTACAGCAACTTCTCAGGAGGTTTGCCACTTTCTCAAGCTTGGATCACCGCGAGAAAGAGTCGAACGTGATATTCTGAATGAACAGAAGTCGAAACTGAAAGCTCAGACGAAAGCTATTGAATCACAGCAGCATTCGGAAGAGCTGTATCAGAAGGCTTTGGTGGCATTCGGACGATATGCGGGAAGAGATGCGGAGGATCAGGAAACTTATGAGGACGTATAGTGAATTATGCACAATACCAACGTTCCTTGGTCGGTACCGATATTTGCGAATAGGTGGAACAGTCGGAGAAGACACATACGGCTTTGATCGATGGGTCAACCAGCGCTTTTACAAGTCTGACGAATGGCGAAACGTTAGGAATTATGTTATTTGGAGGGATACTGGAGATTCCGACTATTGCAAGGATCTTGGGTGCGAAGATCACTTCATCACGAACAACATCATCATACATCACATGAACCCTATCCGGTTAGAGGACATCCAGTATGCCACGGATATTTTGCTTAATCCCGAGTACCTGATTTCAACTCAATTAAAAACTCACAATGCTATCCATTACGGCGACGAGAGTCTTCTGATAGAACCAATGCTCGTAGTGGAAAGGAAACCAAATGACATGTGTCCATGGAGGTCATAAGTATGAAGACTGCAACTATACGAAACTGTAAGACCTGCAGTGTTCGAAAAGACCCAACTGATCCGAATGAGGATGAGGTTTTAGTCGATCAGCTTAAAGTAGGAACAAAAGTACAAGTAGATCCTGAGGACATTGTATACAATTGGCAGGGTCGAAAATTTCTTAAGGCAAAACTGACCGGCGGTAAAGAAGGATACATTTGCAGAGACTTACTTGAAGTCAAAGGAGTGCCATGATCGAAAGCATCTTAAAAGAAGTCAGAGACAATGTTGTCCATGATGCTGATTGTACCGACTTTGATAACGAGCTTGTGCCATTGATAAACAGTTATCTAATGACTTTGAACCAGAATGGAGTCGGAGTCGTTGGATACAGAGTTACTGGCGAAGATCAAACATGGAACGAGTTTCTTAAGGGTAGTGAAATCCTCGAGGCAACTGTCGAATATGTGAATCTCAGCGTTCGCATTGTCTTTGACCCTCCTTCAAGTTCTACGGTTCTTGCCGCCTTTCAGGCCATTCAGGCAGAATACCTGTGGCGTTTACGACACGCGGCAGAGGAAGGAGTGTAATCAAAATGGAAAACAATGAATTATACCATTATGGAGTTCTCGGAATGCATTGGGGTGTTCGAAGAACTCCAGAGCAGTTAGGCCACCGAACCAAAAGCTATGGATCTGCTCGATCTGCTAAAGCTAGAGTTAGGGTAAACAAGAAAAAAACTGGATCAACGAAACCGTTGACTGCGGAAGAAAAAGAGGTCAAGAAAAAAGAAGCAATTAACAGTCATGATCCAAGGCAGGTATACGCTAATAAAGATCTATTTAGCGATGATGAACTGAGATCTGCTTATTCAAGATTGCTAATGGAAAAACAGATTAAAGACCTTACCCCTAAACAGAAAAATAAAGGCGCAGAATATATTGATGCGGCAATTAAATGGGGTGGAAAAGTAACAGGTCTTATCGGAACAGGTGTTGGAATCTATAACGCAGTTGAAAAAGTCGCAAAAATCATAAAACGAAAGAAAAAAGGATGATGTCATATGACTTTGTATAATGACATTGTTCCGAAATACTACGGAGAGTTCAGGGATAAGGTTCTCGCAGGAGAGATCCCAGTAAATCAAGAAGTTGCGATGGAGATGTGCCGCATCGATGATCTTATCGCCGACCCCGATATTTATTATAGTCCGGAGCCGGTTGAAGGTTGGATAGAGTATTGCGAGAACGAACTGACTTTACCAGATGGTTCCGATTTGCATATGCTAGATAGTTTCAAACTTTGGGGCGAGCAAATCTTCGGATGGTATGAATTTGTTGAAAGGCAAGTTTATGAACCAAATCCGAATGGCCATGGCGGTCATTATGTTTACAAAAGAATCCAAAAGAGATTAATTCACAAACAGTTTCTTATCGTTGGACGAGGTGCAGCGAAATCACAGTATGAGTCATACATCCAAAATTACTATTTGAATGTAGATACAAGTACCACACATCAGGTGCACACGTCTCCAACTATGAAGCAGGCAGAAGAGGTTATGGCTCCTATTAGGACTTCTATAACACGTTCCAAAGGGCCATTCTTCCAGTTTTTAACCGCTGGATCAGCCTCAAATACAACGGGATCGAAAGCAGATCGCCCTAAATTATACTCTAGCAAGGATGGTATCAGAAACAGTCTTACCGGTTCGCTACTTGAAGTGCGGGCTATGAGCATCGATAAGCTCCAGGGACTGAATAGCCGAATCAATACAGTCGATGAATGGTTGTCCGGTGATACCCGAGAAGATGTCATAGAGACATTAGAGCAGGGTGCATCTAAAAATGACGACTATCTGGTTTTAGCCGTATCGTCAGAAGGTACTACTAGAAATGGAGTTGGCGATTCAATCAAAATGGAATTGACCAAGATACTCCGAGGAGAATACAAGAACAAACACGTATCTATCTGGTGGTATAAGCTGGATGATATTAAAGAAGTTTCTGATCCTGATATGTGGCCTAAAGCAAACCCAAACATTGGTATTACGGTGACGTATGAAACGTACCAGGATGCCGTAGAAAAAGCAGAACATTCCCCTTCATCGAGGAATGATATTTTGGCGAAACGTTTTGGGCTTCCAATGGAAGGTTTCACATATTACTTTACCTATGAAGAAACGCTGTGCAAAAATCATCGGGATTATAACGATCTACCATGTGCTTTGGGTGCGGATCTTTCTCAGGGAGATGATTTCTGTGCGTTCACTTTCCTTTTCCCATTATCGGATGGAACTTTCGGTATAAAGACACGAAACTACATTACCGAAGTTACACTTATGCGACTACGGTCCGCAATGCGTTTGAAATACGAGGAGTTTGTCAAAGAAGGAAGTCTTGTTATTATGCCAGGAGCAATTCTTGATATCGACCAAGTGTACGACGACTTGGATAATTTTATTGTCCATGAAAGATATGATGTTCGGGCTTTTGGTTATGACCCGTATAATGCAAAAGAATTCTCAGAGCGTTGGTGTAGAGAAAATAGTCCATTCGGAGTAGAGAAAGTAATTCAGGGATCGAAGACGGAGTCTGTTCCGCTAGGTGAGCTGAAGACATTGGCAGAAGAAGGAATGCTTTGGTTTGACGAATCCCTAATGAACTTCGCAATGGGTAACTGTGTCGTTATGGTAGACACAAATGGAAACAGGAAACTTATGAAACAAAAACGGGAAGCTAAGATTGATGCCGTGTCGGCGATGATGGATGCTTACGTTGCATACAAACGTTACAAGGAGGTATTCGAATGACCCTCTTTGGGAAAGGACGTTAATCAAAATGGGTTTACAAACGAGATTTAAGAATGCCTGGAATGCGTTTAACGGAAGAGATCCGACTAAAGTAGTTTATCGAGATTATGGTCCAAGTTATTCCAGAAATCCATACCGAATTTCGGTTAGTAAAAGAGCCGAACGCTCAGTAGTAGCCGCGGTTGTGAATAGAATTGCAGTTGATGTGGCCAGTATTGAATTGACCCATTGCAAACTAGATGAATCCGGCCGCTTTATGGATAACATGGACCGGTCCACCTTGAATACTATCTTTCATCTCGAAGCAAATACGGACCAGAATGCAATCGATTTCATGATCGACGTTGTTGAATCAATGTTCGATGAGGGAGTCGTCGCTGTTGTTCCAGTATTGACGGAAAAAGATCCGGATGATTCTACTGGCATGAAGATTTATAGTCTTCGTACCGGAAGGATAAAAGAATGGTATCCTCAGCATATTAAAGTTGAACTGTATGATGAAAGGGATGGAAGAAGAAAAGATCTTGTTGTACCGAAATCTAGTACAGCGATTATCCAGAATCCATTCTATGAAGTTTTTAATGAAACCAATTCTACGGTACAGAGGCTTCTCAAAAAATTGTATTTACTTGATGTTGTAGATACGCAAACTGGCTCTGGCAAATTGGATTTATTAATTCAGTTGCCTTATCCGATTCGAACAGAAGCGAAACGAAGAGAAGCAGCTCAGAGAAAAGCAGACATTGAAAACCAGATTGAAAATTCTAAACTCGGTATCGCTTATATTGACAGTACAGAGAAAGTCACACAGCTTAACAGATCAATCGAAAACAATCTGCTCAAGCAGGTAGAGTATCTGCAGGATCTTATGTTTTCACAACTTGGTATTACTCAGGAAATCTTGAATGGAAATGCTAGTGAGGCAACAATGCAGAATTACTATGCTAGAATCGTCGAGCCAATTATCTCTGTTATTGCGCTCGAATACAAACGAAAGTTCTTGAGTCTTACTGCGATCGGACAGCGTCAGTCAATCGAGTTCTATCGTGATCCGTTCAAACTGGCTCCTATTGGAACTGTTGCGGAACTTTCCGATAAGATGACACGTAACGAGATTCTTACAAGCAATGAGGTTCGTCAGGGTCTTGGAATGAAACCGTCTAAAGATCCTAGTGCAGATGAACTTAGAAACAAGAATCTTTCAGAACCAGCGGGTACTAAAGAAGCTGCTTCAGGAAATCAAAATGGTTTATTGAAAGACGATCTGCAAAAACTAAGAGAGGAGATCAAAAATGGAAAAGTATGATTTTGCCGGTTATGCGACCAAAAACAATGTTCGTTGTACAGATGGCCGCGTAATTAGAAAAGGGGCTTTCTCTGACCAGAATGGAGGTCAGGTTCCACTTGTGTGGAGTCACAATCATAATTCCGTAGAGAATGTACTCGGCCATGCAATTCTTAAAGAGGACGAAAATGGCATGTATGCTTACGGATATTTTAACAATACGAAAAATGCCGAAATTGCCAGGGTATGCCTCGCTCACGGGGATTTCGATGCTCTGTCGATTTACGCGAACCAGCTCCAGGAAAAAGGAAACAACGTAATTCATGGAAATATTAAAGAAGTCAGTCTGTGCCTTGCGGGTGCTAACCCTGGTGCACTCATCGATACAATTATCGCTCATTCAGAAGACTCTGAGGAGGAGGCCGTAATGCTGATTGGAGGAAACTCTGTTGAACTCTATCATGCAGAAGAACAGACTGACAATAACCCGCCGGCTGCAGACCCGGAAACAGAAATCGAAGAGGTGATTAACTCGCTTACGCCCGAACAGCGGTCTGTCGTCGAAGGACTTATCGGTATGGCTCTTGAAACCAATATTGATGACGAACCACATGCCAAACCAAAAGAAGGAGGAAATGAAATGAAACAGAACGTATTCGACAACGATCTGAAAGAAGACAACCGGGAGCATGTTTTAACTCATTCCCAGATGGAGGTAATCTTCAAAGATGCTAAACGTGAAGGCTCCCTGAAAGAGTCTGTTCTCAAACATGCTGACGAGTACGGTATCACAGATATCGACTGGCTTTTCCCGGATCCTAAGAACCTCAATATGCCGCCAACATTCATTAACAATCCGATTGAATGGGTTGCAACAGTAATGAGTGGCGTACACCGCTATCCATTTGCTCGGATCAAATCCATGTTTGCAGATATCCGCAGCGATGATGCAAGAGCAAAAGGATACATGAAAGGCAAATACAAGAAAGAGGAAGTATTCTCCCTGTTGAAACGTGAGACTACTCCGTGTACGATCTATAAGAAACAGAAACTCGACCGGGATGATGTCGCCGACATTATCGAGTTTGATGTTGTTGCATGGCTGAAAGCAGAGATGCGCCAGAAACTGGATGAGGAGATCGCAAGATGCATCCTTATCGGCGATGGACGTTCCAGCCTGGATGAGGATAAAGTATCTGATACGAACATCCGTCCGATTTGGACCGACGAAGATCTGTTCACTGTTAAGAAGCTGGTTTCCAGCGATGCCGGAGCTACCACTTCTCAGAAAGCGGAAGATCTCATCGATTCTGTCATCAGATCTTACAATGATTACAGAGGATCTGGCAACCCGACACTGTTCGTCGCTCAGGATGCCCTCACCGATATGCTTCTGATCAAAGATACCACCGGTCGCCGTATTTACAATTCTGTAAGTGATCTTGCTACAACCCTTATGGTTAACAAGATCGTTCCGGTTGCCCCGATGAAAGGTCAGAAACGTACAGTTGGAAGTGATACCCATGAGCTTCTTGCTCTGATGGTTAACCTGAATGACTATTATGTTGGCGCAGACAAAGGCGGCGCAGTGTCTATGTTCGAGGATTTCGACATTGACTACAACCAGCAGAAATACCTGATTGAAACAAGATGTTCGGGAGCGCTCGTTGTACCGTACAGTGCAGTTGCATTTGAGCGCAAAGCAGCGTAAGGAGGGAGTAAACGATGGGTAGTGCAGTAATTAAAGACCTGAAGAAATTCTATGAGGATGCAAATGATCAGCATGTCGGTGTTATCACCCTTTATGGGGACGCAAGCGCAAACAAAGCATATGCTGATGCTGCTAAATCGCTGGGGATGACCGAGGATACGAAAGCCTATGTTTGCCATATGGCACAGATGGGCCGCGTTGTCGTATCAATGGATTCCAAACTCTACCGCCCGGTTGAGATCGATGCTACCAATGGAAAACTTTCCGTTTTAACGGTTGCTACTGAAGCCAGCGTTCTTACTGCTACTCCACTGGTGTTGGAATTAGCGTAAGGAGAAAATCAAAATGGCTAAATTTTGCGGTATGATCGGATATGGATTGACCAACGAAAATAATTATGGCGTTTTCAAAGCAAATATCGTTGAGAAGAAAGCCAGAGGTGATATTTTACAGGATACCAGAAATTGGGAACCGGTAAGTGGTCAAATCAATGATGATCTGAAAGTTCGGAATAGAATAAGCATTGTCGGGACTCCTTACTCTCAGCAGAATTTTTCGGCCATTCGATATGTTAAATGGATGGGGGTTCGCTGGAAAGTCACATCTGTTGAGGTTTCAGCGCCCCGTCTTATTCTGACGATTGGAGGTGTATACAATGGACCAACGCCGTCAGAAACTCCATGAGTTACTTGAGACAATCGTTAAGAATGTATACTTCGAACCGCCAGAAAATAAGCTGTTGGAATATCCCTGTATTGTTTACCATAGAAACAAAGGAGATACAAGATTTGCTAATAACAAACCTTATAACTTTCACGTTCGTTATAATATGGTTCTTATGGATACAGACCCCGACAGTGAGTATTTAGAGCAGCTGGCTTCTTTGCCAGAATGCGAATACACAAATCATTATACAACAGATGGTGTCTGTCATGACGCATTCAACATTTATTATTGAAAAGGAGGATATACAAATGGCAGCAGGACCTTTAGTATGGGATCAGACCGGTGAGAGAGAATTTGAAACCGGTACTTCCAAAGGCGTATTATTCTTACAGACTGAAGCAGATACGGATGGTGGGTATTCCAACGCAGTAGCATGGAATGGTCTTACCGGTGTTACACTCAGTCCTTCGGGTGCAGAGGAATCCGCTTTTTATGCAGACAATATTAAATATGCAGCTCTTCGTTCCGCAGAAACATTTGGTTTCACTATCGAAGCATTCCAGTGTCCGAGAGAGTTCTATCCGTGTGATGGTTCCGCCGAAGTAGTGGCAGGAGCATATGTAGGACAGCAGGAACGTATCCCGTTCGGATTCTGTTATCGCAGCGAAATCGGCAATGATACCGCTACGAAATCCGATGATGGATACAAACTTCATATCATTTATGGTGCAACAGCTTCCCCATCCGAGAGAGCATATGCCACTATCAATGAATCTCCGGATGCAATGACACTTTCCTGGGAATGCTCTACCACTCCGGTATCAGTAGCCGGCTACAAAGCATTCAGCGAGATTACAATCGATTCGACCAAGATCGACGCAGCAGTTCTCACCAAGATCGAGGAAACTCTTTATGGAAAAGAGACAACCGCTGGTAAACTTCCGTCCCCGGCAGCAATGGTTAATTTACTCAAGACAAAAGTCGGAGTTTGACGAAACAGCAATAAACTGAATCATTCCAAATAATAACAACGTTTTGCCCCACCAGGGTCTATGAGGGTCAACCTGGTGGGGTGTATAAAAAAGGAGATATGGCTATGTTAGTAAAAAAGATTAAATACACAGATTTCAATGGTAATGAAAGAGAGGAATCGTTTTACTTCCATTACAGCAAGGCACAGATCGTTGAAATGCAGTTTTCCTTTGGAGGAGGTATGGAAGAGTTTCTGAAACGTATCGTCGATACTCAGGATATGAAAGCCTTATTCCAGTATTTCAAAGAATTTGTTCTGGGCGCTGTAGGCGTTAAGTCTGATGACGGTAAACGATTCATTAAGAATAAAGAGATTTCCGATGCTTTTGAGCAGTCCAATGCATATGAGCAGCTGATTATGGAGTTGCTTGGATTCGAGAATCCAACAGAGAATGCAAACGCTGCTGCCGATTTCGTCCTGGCCGTACTCCCTGCTGAGTATACCAAAATCATGCAGGAAGAGTATGATAAACACCCTGAACTCAACCCGGCCGCGTCCGCAATGATGCCGGTATAATAAGAGAGGTTCAGCTATGCTTACAATAACAATCCCGCCGACTGAACTTTACAGCGATATAACCGGTTTTATTACGGTAAAAGGACAAACACTACGCTTGGAGCATAGCTTACGATCACTTTCCCTTTGGGAATCAAAATGGAAAGTTAACTATCTTAATAATCCAAATAAATCGAAAGAGGCTGATTTGGATTATGTAAGATGTATGACAATTGGTTGGGAGTCAGTGGATCCGAATGTATACAAATGTTTGACGACGGGGCAATTAGCCCGTATTCAGCAGTATATAAACGATCCAATGACTGCCACTACCATTTCACAGTATGGGCCTAAGAAAAAGAGTCCACGTAAGAAACTTACGAGTGAGCAAATATACAGTTATATGGTTCAGCTCCATATTCCATTTGAAGCGGATAAATGGCATCTTAATCGATTACTAACTTTAATCGAAGTATGCGGTGTTAGTCAATCATCTAACAACAAAATGAGCAAGAAAGATGCAGCGAGAACTCAGAGAGAAATAAATGAAGCTAGATTAGCGGCAAAACAACAAAAGCATGGATAGGAGGTTTTTATGGTAATTAATGATGTAAGGTCTCTTAGCAGACCGTATATTCCGGCTTGGGGTAATGCTGAACAGTTTATCGCTGTACATTATCTCGGGGTTGCCGGGCAGAACAATAAGATTAATTCCGATGGATGCGGGGCACATTTTTACATTTATTGGGATGGAACAAAATTCCAGGCGGCAGATCTTAATGCTATTCTTTGGCAGGTAGGAACTGCGGGCTATTATACGCAGAAGCATCCTTACGCTAGAAATTCCAACACTGTCGGCATTGAAATTTGTCCGAAATGCGACGGAACTGGCAAATACGCAGAAGATCCGAAATGGTATTTTACGAAAGAATCACAGGAATCATGTGTTGAACTCGTACAGTATCTTATGAAAGTGATGAAAGTCGGACCTGACCATGTTCTTCGCCATTTCGACATTGTAAATAAATACTGCCCAGCTCCATATGTCACAAACAATAAATACAGAACAAGCTGGACCTGGGATGAGTTCAAGGCAAAAATTTCTCAGAGCAGCGGCGGAACATTGAAACCTTCCAAAACAGACAATGTTGCTATCAATGTTGAAATATATTACGTTAAAAACGGAGAAACATTGTCCAATATTGCTAAGAGAATGGGAACCACTGTTTCTATCTTAGCGAAATACAACGGAATTTCAAATCCCGACATGATCGGTATCGGTCAGGCAATTAAAAACCCGAATAAAGTGGCAACAGCGAAAAGTTATGAGTTCCTTCCAGAGTCAGTATCTTCTGGATCGAAAGGGATTTCGGTTCTTTTACTCCAGGAGATTCTTAAAGCCCGCGGAATGTATTCCGGAGCTCTCGACAGAGATGCTGGAACTGGCACAGTAAATGCTATTAACGCTTATCAGAGTCTGCGCCGTACCCAGGGTAAAGAAATCGGAACAAATGGACATAATGATGGAGTATGCGGGAAAGGCATGTGGGAAGATCTCCTGGCATTACCGAAATCCGGAAGCAAATTCAGCGTAAGTCCAGTTTCTGGAGAATCTGATGGGACAAATGTTCTTTTACTCCAGGAGATTCTTAAAGCCCGCGGAATGTATTCCGGAGCTCTCGACAGAGATTATGGCCCGATTCTTATGAATGGAATCAATGCATATCAGAAACTCCGAATGGCACAGGGTAAGAAAATCGGAAATGGAGTTGGCGATGGCATCTGTGATGTAGATATGTGGAAAGATCTGATCGCGATGTAACCAAAAAAAAGCGAGGAAAAATCAAAATGATATTTTTTGATAGTAAGGGCGGTCTACCAAAAACTGGAAGATTTCTTAATTTCCTGCTGAATTGGGATTTCAAAAGAAATCTTGCAAAGTATGGTCAGTTAGGCGTAGACGCCCTTGCCTCAGCTACGCCTAAAGATACTGGAAAGACCGCAAATTCATGGAGTTATGAAATAACTAAAGATCAAGGAAAATATACCATCTATTGGAAAAATACAAACATTAATGATGGTATACCGATAGCTATAATAATACAATACGGACATGGCACAAGAAACGGCGGGTATGTACAAGGCAGAGATTATATTAATCCAGCCTTACAACCTATATTTGATCAAATCGCGGAAGATGCATGGAATGAGGTGAGAAGAGCATGAGCAACATTGAAGAACGAGTTGTTAAGATGCAATTCGATAATTCACAATTCGAAAGACGAGTTAAGACAACAATCAATTCATTAAACGACTTAAAAAAGGCCTCCAATCTAAAGGGGGCAGCCGCTGGCATGGAAGAATTGCAGAGAGTCGCGAATGCTTTTTCTCTTGCCAAAATCTCAACAGGAGTTGAGTCGCTCCAGAAGAGATTCTCCACATTTGGTATTGTTGGAATGAGGGTTATCCAAAATGTGACGGATTCTCTGATGAACTTAACAAAAAAAGCTGCTGGTTTTGTCACGGGAGGTATTCTCACAGGAGGTAAAAACAGAGCGTTCAATCTTGAGAATGCCCACTTCCAGTTGTTAGGTTTGCTTAAAGACGAACAGGCCGTAGCAGATGTAATGAAGAACGTGTCGGATTCAGTTGACGGTACAGCATATAGTTTGGATGCGGCAGCTACGGTTGCTTCACAGTTGGCCGCCTCTGGTATGCGAGCTGGTGACCAGATGTTTTCATCGCTTCGAGCAGTTGCTGGTGTTGCTGCTATGACGAACAGCGAATATTCCGACATTGGTCGAATCTTCACTCAGGTAGCTGGACAGGGTAAACTGATGGGAGATCAGCTTCTTCAGCTTTCTGGTAGAGGAATGAACGCTGCAGCTACTCTCGCTGACTATCTAACGAGAGTTGGGAATGGAGCGCAAGTTACAGAAGCAGAAGTCCGGGAGATGGTATCGGACGGAAAGATTGATTTTGCTACATTCGCTGCCGCAATGGATGATGCATTCGGCGAACATGCAAAGAAGGCAAATGAAACTTTTTCTGGAGCATTATCCAACATTCGAGCAGCGTTGGGAAGAATTGGTGCAATGTTCTATTCACCATTAATTGTCCAGAACGGTGCTTTAGTTCAGATGTTCAATGCAATCCGAGTTAAGATCAATGACGTTAAAAAAGCGTTAGAACCGTTCGCTGCATTTGTCACAAATAATATAATCAAAATGGCTGAAAGAGCGGCAAAAGCCATTGCTGCTTTTGATATACAAAAACCTATCGCTGCCTTCAAAAAACTCAATGATGGAATCGGAAGTGTAGGAGATAAATTCAAAATTATATTTTCGAAATCCAACGCTTGGAATGTGTTTAACAAATTCCTTGAAAAAGCAGGAGTCTCGGCCGATTCATTTAAGAATAAACTTTTGGAAGTAGCGAAAGCCGAAGGAACTGTACGTTTTACTCAGATTCAAAATTTACTGAAAATGTTAGGAGGAGTAGAAAACCTATTCAACTCCGGCCGTCTTAGAAAATCTGAAATTATAGAAGTTTTCAAACGATTAGCAGATGATGCGGATAAAGCAGGAAGAGCTGTCGAAATCACCACAGAGAGTCTCGAGCATTTTCAAGCAATGACCATCGATGTTATTCGAGGAAATTGGGGTAATGGCGAAGAACGCATTCGAAGACTTACAGAAGCAGGGGAAGACCAAGTAGCAATTCAAAAACTCGTGAATAAAGTATGGGAACGAAATGGTCAAACTTGGGACGATTGTACAATATCCATGGATGATTTAACTGAAGTTATAGGAAATCTTTCGGATTCAGAGTTAGAAAGCGCTGGATATACAGAAGATCAGGTAAAAATACTTAGAGAACTTGCTGATCAGGCAAAAAAGACTGGAACTCCATTATCAGATCTGTTGGAGCAGATGAAAAAACCAACCACCACAGAATTAATTTTCGATTCTGCAAGAAGAGCTGTTCAAAGTTTAATGACCATATTTGACTCTGCTAAAACGGCATTTTTTGATGTGTTTGGTTCATTTAAAATTACTCCAAAACAGATTTATAGTTTTGCAGAGGCGGTTAATGATTTTTCAAAACGTTTGGTTATAACAGAAAATGCGGCAGATAAGATAACAAGAGCATTCAAAGGAGTATTTACTATAGTAAAAATGCTAGCGACTTTTATCGGTGGAGTAGGAAAAGTAGCGTTTGCGTTAATCACAGATGCAATTGAGTTAGCAGTAAAAATACTATTAATCTTTACTTCCGGAGCTGGGGATGCAATTGTTGCAGTTGATAAATTCGGAGAAAAGAACAAATGGTTTAAGAATATTGTGAATAAACTGGTATCGGCGATACATTCTGTTACCGAAACGGTAAGCGAATATATTGACAAATTTGATGAATGGGCCACAAAAAACGAGGTAATTCAAAAGTCTATTCAGTTCATTAAAGATGCCATTGATAAAGGCAAAGAATCAATAAAAGACTGGTATAAAACGCTTTCTGAAAATGCCAAGTTTAAATCCTTCATGGACACCTTACCGAAAATCATAGAGTACCTCCCTGGAGCAATAAAAGCTATGGCGGCTATTATTGTCGAAGCTTCTTCTGGTATTTTTGATGCGGTATCAAAATGGTTCGATAAGTTCATGGATATACCAAAAATCCAGCAAACGTTGAAAGTATTTAAGAAATATTTCGGGCCATTTGCGGATTTCTTTAAAGAACGTTTCGATACACTCAAAGACAACGGCGGAAAATTTCTTGATTTATTGAAAGAAGTTGGTTCATGGTCTTTCGATGAAGCTAGAGAACACGTTAAGAAGTTCGCCTCGATTATTTATGATAATTTGGACGGGATCAAATCAAAGCTGTCAGATTTCGCAGGATTTATTAAGAATAATGTAAGCATACCAAAACTCTTAGCTCTATTCCTTGGAGTTGGAATTTACAAAGACATTAAACAGATAACTCGAATTCCAAAAGGAATTGGTGGTACCATTGGCGCTTTAACAGGTGTATTTAAAAGTATATCTGGGTTATTTAACGAAGTTTCTGAGACACTAAAGTACAAAAAGAAAGTCAATATGTTTAAAGAAATTGCCGGATCAGTGGCATTATTGGCGGGATCTATCGCTCTTCTAGCAAGTTATCCTGTCGAAAAAATAAAAACTGCGGCTACCATTTTAGGTATCGTGAGTGGTGCTATGTTCGGTTTTGGAATGCTGCTATCTGTTTTAGAAAAAACAAAAGGATTCAAAATTTCTGACATGACAAACCTTAATTCTATGATGAAACCGCTTATAACATTAGCGGCTTCAATTTGGATTTTTGGGCAAGCCATGGAAAAATTGACAGAAATTGATTGGACAAATATCAATAGTATACTGGCAGTTGGAGTAATTGCTGTTCTTGAAGGTTTCACTACATTATTTTCCTATTTATCAAAACTAGGAGGTGGAGCTTCCGGAATAAGTGCTCTTACAATGGTTAGTTTAGCAGCATCAGTCATTATTTTAGCCAAAGCTGTCGATGAAATTTCAAAATTACACATTAGCAAAAACACTGTAGCGAAAACAGGATTTATTTTAGCTGTAGTTGAAATACTAGCGTTAATTTCTAAAACACAAACTAAGATGGGAAGCTTTGGCTTAGGAATGATTTCTATGGCTGGATCAGTCATTATTTTAGCCAAAGCTGTCGATGAAATTTCAAAATTACACATTAGCAAAAACACTGTAGCGAAAACAGGATTTATTTTAGCTGTAGTTGAAATACTAGCGTTAATTTCTAAAACACAAACTAAGATGGGAAGCTTTGGCTTAGGAATGATTTCTATGGCTGGGTCGATTTATGTCCTCGTGAAAGTTATGAACGAGATTTCAAAAATGGATGTTAAAAGTCTCAGAGCTAATGCCGAAGTGATAGGATATATCGTAGGTTTAATGATTAGTATGGCACTGGATGCAAGACTTGCGGGACCAAATGCTGCTAAAGCCGGAACTGGAATACTTCTTATGTCGGCATCTGTAGTTGTCATAACTGAAGCTCTTAAAATGATTTCCAAATTGGATGCAGGTTCAATTGAAAACGGTCTTGAAGTTATAGTCACGACATTCGGAATGTTTGCAATTATTATCGGAACGAGCAAACTAGCAGGTGATAAAATTTCCAAAGTTGGCACTATGGCTTTAAAGATGTCCACCGCAATTGCTATCATTTCAGCATCGGTTATTGCGCTTTCGAGTGTCGATCAAAATGATATACGAAAAGCGGAAGGAGTTATAACTCATATCGGAATCCTTATGGCTACGATGGTCGGAGTGTCAAAACTTGGAGGAAACAAGAACAGCTTGCAAATTTTGGCATTGGCAGCCGCGATTTCAGCCTTAGGTGGAATTGTTATTGCATTGAGTTTGATTAATCGAGATAAGCTTCGCCAGGCAGAAGAATCAATAATTGTAATTGCCGCTGTAATTGCAGCACTTGTTACAATTCCGGTTAATGCCTCGCCGAGCAAAATAGTAAAGACGATTGCAGTGTTGGGACTAATGATTGTAGCGATGGGATCTATTTCGTTATTATTATGGGGACTATCCAAACTTGACGTAAAAGCGAATTTAGCCAACGCCACAGCATTAAGTGAATTACTCTTGGCTATCACAGCTGCTATGGGAGTATTACAGTTCGTCTCGATTGAAAGTGCAGGCAAAGCTATCGCAGACATTGCTGTATTTTTAGGCGGTTCGGTATCTATATTAACAATTGCCGGATGCTTGGCGAAGATTGCAGGTTTTAAATCGACGATCAATGATGGAATTGGCGTATTACAAGATATCGGTCGAGGAATAGGCAACTTCATAGGAGGATTGGTTGGTGGAACTGCTGAAGGACTAACGGCATCTCTGCCGGGAATCGCCTCTAACTTGACGGCATTTATGGATAACATTCAGGGATTCTTAAACGGAGCAAAACAGATAGACGAGAGTGTTGTGAACGGAGTTGCTAATCTTTCCGAAGCAATTCTTAGTTTAACAAAAGCGACATTTATGGACGCTTTAACGTCATTTTTCACCGGAAGTTGGATTACTGGAAATGATGCACTTGGTCGATTCGGAAATAGTTTGGCGACATTTGGAAAATCACTGAAAAAATATTCCGATTCAGTAGAAGGGGTGAACGTATCTGCTATTGATAACTCTGCCAAAGCATCGAACTCGCTTATAGAAGTTCTTCAAACAATCCCGAAAGTTGGTGGATTGGCACAGGCAATCTTTGGCGAGAAATCTTGGGATACTCTTTCTACAGGGCTTGTTCCATTTGGCCGTGTGTTAAAAGGGTATTCAATTATAGTAGCCGATATAGACGCCGATGCAGTAATCAGAAGCGTTCCAGCAGGTAAAGCATTGTCGGATCTATTATCAGGACTTTCTCCGGCAGGAGGTTTAGCGCAGAGTGTATTCGGATCGAAGTCTTGGCCGACTCTAACAACAGGGCTTGTTCCATTTGGCCGTGTGTTAAAAGCATATGCCTCGATCGTAGAAGACATGAATATCGAAGCTGTGCAAAACTCAGTACGAGCAGGTCAAGCGCTCAGCGATTTGCTCGGAACTTTGCAGAACGCAGGAGGTTTAGTGCAGAGTGTATTCGGATCTAAATCTTGGTCAACTCTAACTACTGGACTTGGCACTCTTGGGGATGCACTTGTTAGTTACAGTGGTAAAGTGGTCAATATAAATCTCGAAGCTATCACTAATTCCGTTTCCGCTGCGAATACAATCAAAATGGTTTTGGATACTCTAAATGTCATGAAAGATAAAACGGTAGAAGACATTTGTTACAATATCGGACTTATGGGTGGATACCTTAATACGTACGGACAGAACATCTCGTCAATTGATACCGAACAGATGCATAATGTATCTGAGAAACTAAGAGAACTGGGACAGGTTGTAAATTACATCAATAGTGTAAATTATGATAATCTCGAAGGATTTGGTTCTGCTATCAAGAATTTTGCCAAGAGTGGCATCACAAAATTTGTAGACTTTACGTCTACGGATCAGGCCACCATCACAGAATACGGAAAGAAGATCGTTAAAGCAATGATCTCTGGAGTTACTTCAATGAAAACGGGTTCGGATAAATCAGCAAGGGATATTATTACTTCATTTATGAATACGATGTCCAATACGATTAATGCAACCCGCGGAAGAGTTACGTCAGCATTAACTCAGGCTCTTAGCTCGATTTGTACTCAGGGAGCTAACAAAGTACGTTCCTTTAATGGAATATATTACCAGGCCGGAAGAAATTTAGGCCTTCAGCTTGCAAACGGCATTAGAACCACAATTGGAATTAGTTCTAGTGCAGTCGCAGCGGCTTGCTCTAGTGCGGCAATTACTGCTAGAGGGTATTATGGATCATTCTACTCGGCAGGTGTTTATGTAGCATCTGGATTTGCGGCAGGTATTACAGCAAACACATATGCGGCACAGGCTAGAGCGGCGGCTATGGCTTCGGCGGCAGCTTCGGCGGCAAGAAGAGCTTTACAGATTGCATCTCCTTCGAAAGTATTCTATTCAATCGGTAATTTTGCAGGAATGGGTCTAGTAAATGCTCTAATTGATTGGAGTTCGAAAGCGTTCTCTGCCGGTGAACAGATGGCAAAATCATCAATGGAGGGTGTACAAGGTCTTGGCGATCTTCTCGCGAGTATAATCGCCGAAGATGTCGATGTCGCTCCGACCATTACACCGGTAATCGATCTTACAAATGTAACAAGCGGTTTAGCTACAATGGATTCGATGTTTGGAGCTCGGCAGATTTCTCTAAATTCGGATACTTCCAATCGTCTCGGAAGTGGTATCCAGACATTAAATCAAAATGGAATTACGATCGGAAAAGTTGGGGATAATAGTGATGTTGTTTCTAGTATCCGAAACCTTACCGATCGAGTAGACAAACTTGGTGCCTCTATGACACGTATGCAAGTTGTTCTTGACACAGGTGCTACGGTGGGTGCTATCGCTCCATCTATGGATAGACAACTCGGAAGAATGGAGGCGTACAAAGAAAGGGGTATTTGATGCAACATGTAGATCATTCAATCACATTTATAGATCCCCTCAAAACAACGGGTGGAACTAAAAACACTTGGGATGATTGGCATCTCATACCCACATCCCGACCAGTCTTTAATCCTCCAGAGATGAAGACTATGACGGTGGATATTCCCGGTGGATACGGGGCCTTGGATATGTCTGAGGCCCTGACGGGTTATCCATTATACAAAAACAGAACTGGTGATATCGAATTCGCAGTTCATAACGATTTCGGAAACTGGGCAGATCGTTATTCCGAGATCATGAATTTTATCCACGGTAAGAACATGAAAGCAATTTTGGAGGATGATCCTGATTATTACTATTATGGTCGTTTCTCCGTTAATGAATGGAAATCAGGTAGTTGGTATTCTAAGATCACTTTAGAATACGATGTCAAACCATTTAAGTTAGATCAGATATCTTCGACCGATGAATGGCTTTGGGATCCGTTTAATTTCGAAACTGGAATTATTAGGTATGCTAAGGGAATTTCGGTTGAGGGTTCTTACACACTTAAGATTCTTAGCATGAGAATACACGTTTGTCCTACGATCGACGTTTCTCTCACAGGAAACAACACTATGAAAGTTTCATATGCTGGAACCACTTACAATCTTTCAAACGGAAAAAATGTTATTCCTGCCATTGTTACCGGGGAAAAAGACATTAGTTTGGTTTTTACAGGAACTGGCAAAGTCACAGTTGATTACAGAGGAGGTAGCTTATAATGTATGAGATTTATACAGATGGCAATAAACTGATCTACTCTCCGAGAGCAGTAGATTCAGGATACATCGCTACTTCCGCCAAAATTACTTATGAGGTAAACAAAGCTGGAACTTTGATATTCACCATTCCCGCTTCGAATCCGATGTACAGTAACTTAGCGAAACTGAAAAGTACGATTTATGTATACCTCAAAGCAAATCAAAATGGAGTTGAAACAACTACTGAAATTTGGAGAGGGCGTATTTTAGATTCTACTCGAGATTTCTATAACAACAAAAAGATTACTTGTGAAGGCGAGTTAGCTTTCTTAAATGATGGCATTCTTTCCCCTTACGATTATACAACCGGCGGTATCGGAATTTCGTCGTATATCGAGATGATTCTGAATACTTATAACAGCCAGTGCAGCGAAAATCGAAAAATTTACCTAGGGAACATCCAATTTACTGGAACAATTTACAGAGGTTCAGAATCTTACGTAAACTGTTTATCAGAGCTTACGGATAAAGTTACAGATAACGAAAATGTTGGAGGATATTTAAACATTCGGCATGGTGCCGATGGAAAGTCTTATTTGGATCTTCATTCGGAATCTATCAGCGAATCATCTCAGAAGATCGAGTTCGGAAGAAACATGTTAGACTTCGAGGAGTATATTGATGCTTCTTCAGTATTTACGTATCTTATTCCATTAGGAGCTAGAGATGAATCTACGGATAAACCAATCGATATTACTTCAGTAAATGATGGAAAGAATTATGTAATGTCAGAAACAGGAGTAGCCCTTTATGGTAACATTTACAGAACTTATACCTGGGATGACGTTACAATTCCGAGCAACTTACTAACAAAAGCTAAGAAATTACTCGCCGATTCCATCGCTGAAGCTACAACTCTTACCATTCCGGCAGTTGATATGCATTTATTGGATGTTACTGTTGAAAAGATCAGCATTGGTAATAAAGTACGGGTTCAGTCTATTCCTCATAATATTGACGAAGACTTTGTTTGCACCAAGATTGTTCTTGATCTGTTAGCTCCAGACCAATCGGAATACACATTTGGTCTTGAACTTTCATCGAGCAGTTCCAACCATGTAAATTCGATTAAAGATCAGGAAAAGAAATTAGTTGAAACAAATGACCGATGGAAGAATGCCGTAAAAAACGTCACACAGATGATGACCGGTTCGAACGGTGGTTATAAGATCACAGAATATGACGAAAATGGAAAATGGCTTCGAGATCTGTATATGGATACTGATAACAAAGAAACGGCCACAAACATTATGCAAGTCAATATGAATGGTATTGGGTTCAGTCAAAATGGTTACGATGGTCCTTACGAATCAGCTTGGACAATTGATGGTGGTTTCGTGGCAAACTGGATTACTGCCGGAGAAATGTCTGCAAATCGTATTCATGGAGGAGAAATTCTTTCAACTAACTACGATGCTACGACTGGCACAGGTATGCGCATAGACCTCGATAATGCTCGTATTGATACTCAGGAATTATATGTAGATGATTATATTCAGTATAATGCAAATGGATTGACAGAAGGGGATACAAATCCAATTAAATTATATTTGGCAGGTTTTCAAATAAAACATGCTACTGTGTATGGAGAGCCTGCTGAATATTGGGAAACTAAAGAGTCTCAGGAAAATGGAATTGGAGCTTATGGACCATGGGTTGTTTGGGGTGGTTGGAACGGCCAAGGAGCATTCAATAAAGACAACTACAATTTTGTGGTAACTGAGGATGGCGACTGTAAGGCAATGAGTTGGACTACGGGATCAAAAGCAGAATTTAAAGAGGATATCAAAGAATATGAAGATGGTGCTTTGAATAAAGTTCTTGATTCTACTGTATATCGATATAAACTTAAGAAACACGGGAAAGACACAGATGGACGGCATATTGGATTTGTCATTGGAAGCGGATACAATGTTACTCCTGATTTGCTTGATTATCAAAAGAGTTCGGTCGATATGTATTCGGCTATTGGAATTGCATACAAAGCCATCCAGGAATTAAACGAACAAGTACAAAACCTGAAAGAGAGGTTAAAGAAATATGAGTGACGTTTCAGGAACCATTCAGGAAATTTCGATTGCCAAAGTAGGAAAGGAGGTTAGAACTCCAGTTTCGAATGTTATTAACGAATGCTATACGGAAGTTAGTAATGATAAAAAGAAAGAACCAGAAGTGCAACTTGCAGTTGACGAAAAAATTGCGGATGGAACTTTAAGTCGGTATGAATTATCAGATGGTGAAGTAACGAATTCCAAATACGCAAAAAAAACAATAACAAAAGAAAAACTTGGTTCTGATGTATCTGGAGGTTTAACCACTGAAACATCTAATCTATTATACGAATGTTTATCTGAAGCAACTTTTCAGGATAATGCGAATAAAGATAAGTTACTAAGTGATTTGAAAACGGCTCTAAAACTGGGAGGATGATTGCATATGAGTGATACAATATCGACATATTTAAATAAAATAAAAAATGCTAAATATGGAAATGAAGTTCTCGAAGCTATATGCGGCGGACTAGAAGAGTGTTATAGTGATGTGACCTCTTCTAGTTTAAAATTACAAGCTTTTAAAACTGCCATTCAAGAATTAAGCGAGTCCGGGGCTTTTACTGGTTTAACTTTAGGAGATGGAAGCGTTACTGGTTCAAAATTAGCCGACGGATCTGTTACAAAAAATAAAATGGATCCATCTGTAACTTTCGGTTTGGATGTGGATACAAAAAAAGCGTTACTCGATTTGCTCGCAAAGGTAGATTACACGTCAGAAAATGGAAAACTTTTATATAGACGCTTAAAAAGTACATTAGAAATGGAAAGTTTTCAAAAAGATAAAATTCTGGAAATAGAATATTCAGCAGATGATTACGCAAATAAGTATCTTACAGACAAAGTTTCCGGTCATAATTTCTCAGCAAAAAATAGTACCGATAATAAAGTACTAGTTCAATGTCGGTACTATAATACTCAGGACGCTTTTGATTTAGGAGTTGGAGCTAAAGGTTTAACAATAGTAAGTGTATGTACGAAGCATAAAGCAAACAGTCCCACATATCATGAAGAACACGCTCCACTATATTTGGATACATTTTATGATAATAATACATGGGATAATTTTGGTGTTGCATTGGATAATATATTTGCATATAGTAGAACCGATGGCTCCTATAACGGTGCTGGCTTTTTCAGTTGGAAAAATACTCCTCCAGTAATTTTTCATCAAAAACAAAAAATAGAGAAATATGTGTCAGTTCCATACACGACAATTTTATCAATCGGAATTGATGGATCGATTACAGTTTGGATAAACGGTAATAAGATAGCGGAAGGAAGCTTTCCAGATTTTAAAACTTTTTCAACAGTTACCGGTATATTTGTATATGCATCTAACAACAATGCAGACACCGGCGCTAATTTTTTTATAAAAGCTGGTAATTTCTTTAAATCGCTAATAATGTACGAGGGCGTATTTACAGATTCTGAAGCTTCAGCGGTTAACGATTTTTTTGTTCAATAGTGTCTCCAAGTGATATAATCACGATGCCATATCTTGCGTTGCAAGTCGGAGATACTATTCGCAATCTTTATGCAGTCCCTTATCCAGAATATAAAGATATGTACGTGGATATTAGCGAATCCAATGATCTTAATTTTTGGGATATCGGATCAAACAGCATAAAAGCGAAAAAAAATGGTAACACTAAAATTAAACTAGAAACCGTGGACAATATAACAAAAGAAATAGATACAGTTATTGGCCAACAAATTTACGATCCTTCAGATTTTTCGTACAACCAGAGGAGTATTTCGGATATATATATCGTAAATCCTCCTTCTATATTGACTGTTGGACAAGAGTATGCGGTCGAAGCTATCGGCATCTCTTCCTCCGGTCCATTTTGGAACGCAACGGAAGATCCTAATTCATTTACGTTTGAAACATTGACTCCAGATATATGTTCTGTTAAATTTGGTGTTGTAACGGCATTAAAAGAAGGCGAAGGAAAAATAAAAATCAAAGACCTAAATAGCGACTTATCAAAGACCATATCCATAACGGTTATGGTTCCTGATAAATGGTGGGAGAATATGGATGAATTATTAACATATTCTCCGAATGTTGTAGCGGCTTCTTATTCTGGTTTTCAAACTGCTATAAATTATGCCAAAGACAATGGATATAAAAAACTTGTTTTTCCATCGCAAGAGTATATTATAGATCCGGAAGAAAGTCCAATTTCAATTCCGTCAAATATTTGTTTGGATTTCAATGGATCTATTATCAAAATGAAAAAAGATAACAGTTTTGTGCAAAATACAACGGCCTATACTCTCTTTGATATTTCTTCAAAAGATAATGTTATTTTAATAAATGGTCATATTTATGGGGAAAATGTATGGGAATCCTCGGATGAAAATCCATATAAATACCATAATGAACATGAACTATTGATTCATATTCATGGAAATTGTACTGGATGCAAAATGATAAATATGGATGTGTCATATGGTCCAGGCTTTACAGTAACAATAGAACATGAACGAACTTCTTTATGGAACATTTTTAAATTAACAGACATCGAAGCAGGAGATCTGAACGATAATGGCGAACCAATATCAGGAGATCAGGTATATAGAACGAAAAGTTATAAAGAAATAAATATCGGAGATGAAAATGGTTATGTATCATTTGGAAATTTTCAAGGATATTCTTTATACAAGCTTTATGCGAGATTAATTTCTGTGTATTGGTTCGACGAGTCCCATACTCTTTTACGAAAAGATAAATATGTTAGACAATACGCTTTTTATACGCCACCAGAAGGGGTAAAATACGTAAAGATAACAGTTAAGCAGCCTAACGCGCCAGATTATGCAGATCCCGATTTCGGTGGATTCTTGCATATGATACCATATAAACGGTGCTTTGGTACTGAGGTTATTAATTGCACGTTTAAAAGATCCGTTTCAACAGCAATTCTCGCATGGGGGGATGGGACAATAGTCGACAATTGTGTTTTTGAAGAATGCGGTTTTCTTGATCCTGCTTCCAGCATAGACTGGGAAGATTATGGATATATGCAACATTCTGTAATAGTGAGAAATTGCAAATTCATAAAAGGAAAAGCAGTCGGATCTCTCATATCAAATGCATCATCGTCCCTGGTATTTCATGACAATATATTTGATGGAGTCCCTATTGACATTAGATCTGAAACTGAATTTTTTAGAATGTATCACAATATATGCAGATCACAAATAAAATTGTCATCAAAGTATGACTCGGTTTTTGCTGGAAATATATTGTCTTCTGATCCTGTTATTGGAACTATCAATAATAATCTTCAAATTTTCAGAGCTGATAATTTTAAATTAATTGATTATAACAAAGAATTACCATTTTAAAGCAAGGAGGAATAATTTATGAATAATCAAAATGGAAATTACAGCGGAATTTCGTCTCCGCCATTGTATAATATGAATCTGACGAATCAGAACAATGGCATGACGACAGCATCTCCATTACAGCAGTTTTCGAATTACAATCAGCCGTCCGTGAAGAGAGTTCCAGCTCGAATCATTAACGATCCAAAGGAAATCATGCCTAATGAAGTTCCTATGGATGGTTCAGTAAGTCTCTTTCCTACGGCTGATTATTCGTGTGTCTATGCAAAAGCATGGAATGCCAATGGTATGATCGATACCGTAAAATACGTCCCGGAAAAACCTGAAACTCAACCTACAGTACAGTCTCAGGATGTTTTAACTGCTATTCTGGCTCGTCTCGACAACATCGAGCGAACTTTGAATAAAAGAAACAAGCCATACAACAAACCAGTTCCTAAGAAGGAGGTAGAATCTAATGCCTAACTTTAATGCTATTATTGGAACACTACTTAAGATGAATCCACAGGTTACGAATAATCCGCGAGCTATGGAAATGCTCAATGTAATTCAGAGCGGAGATGCACAGAAAGGCGAACAGATTGCGAACAACCTTTGTCAGACTTACGGAATTTCCAAAGAGGATGCTACAAAACAGGCTGAGAATTTCTTTTCTAAAGGATTCCCAAATATGTTCGGTCGGTAGCAATCAAAATGATATACAATGTGAGATTCTAATAAAAAGACAAAGCGCGCTGTCTAATAAAAAAGAGTCTTACGTTTGTATAAATAATATCCTATAAGGAGGAAAAATATTATGTTTGGTGGAAGTGGAGCACCGTCCTTAGCCGATATCGCGGCTGTAACGGACAACAATCGTAACTGCAATGATGGTTTCGGTGGCGGTAATGGTTGGTGGGTACTGATCATTCTCTTTGCTATCTTCGGCGGATGGGGAAGAGGAGGCTACGGATGTGGTTATGGAAATGGAGATTCGGGTGGCGGATTTGCAGCTACTCAGGCGGACATCCAGAGAGGATTTGACACTCAGTCCATCATCGATAAGCTGAATGGCATCAACAGTGGCCTGTGCGACGGATTCTATGCAATGAACACATCCATGCTCAACGGTTTTAACAACACCAACACGGCTATCCTGCAGGGAAACTTTGGACTTCAGCAGGCGATCAATGCAGACACCGTGGCGAACATGCAGAATACAAACACGCTCCAGGCACAGCTGGCTGATTGCTGTTGTCAGAATAAACAGGGTCAGGCTCAGATCCAGTATCAGATGGCTACCGATACCTGTGCAATCACAACGGCAGTAAACCAGGCGGCACAGAACATTATGCAGAACGATAACGCAAATTATCGCCAGCTTCATGATGAAATGGTTGCCAACAGACTCTCCGATAAAGACGAGACAATTAATCAGCTCAGACAGCAGTTATTTGCCTGCACTCTTAATTCCTCTCAGGCTACTCAGACAAATGAACTCATTAATACACTTCGTCCTCAGGTTAACCCGGCGTATATCGTACAGAATCCTTATGCAGGTACCGGATACTTCCCGTGCCAGCAGGCTGGATGCTGTTAGGATTTAATCAAAATGGAGGGCTGAGGGCTATGCCTTAGCTCTCCTAAAGAAGGATTTTGGAGGTGTTATAATGATTGAGTTATTAAATACGACTCAGCAGACAATTGCGGTAGGAGGTAGCGTGGTATTTGACAAGAAGGTTGTCCAGACGGGATGCTGTGAATGTCATCGTAACAATACTCCTGCAGTAAAGATGAATCAGCGTGGATATTATGAAGTAACTTTCAATGGTAATATCGGTGGAGCTACGGCAGGAACAGCAGTTCAGATCGCTTTGCAGTTAGGAGGAGCAACCCTTCCGGAGACGACTATGATTTCGGTTCCGGCAGCGGCTAACGACCTTAATAACGTATCAGCAAGCACATTCCTGGTAAACTGTTGCGACGACTACAACCGCATTACTGTTGTAAACACAGGCACCGTTCCGGTAATTGTCGGAGCGAATGCGTCGATTAAACTTAAACGAGTTTGTGGTTAGGAGGGAGATAATATGGACAGAGAAATTTGCGACATCAAAAAAACCCTCGTAGAAGAAGTTCGTTTGGCACTTGCTAAAGGAATTTCTGACGAAGACGTCCACAATCTCGGAGAAGTGGTTGACATGATTAAGGATATCAGCCAGTACGAATACTACCATTCTATTGCTAAAGCAATGGAGTCTGAAGAAGGTAACAAAGATCGGCGCCGCGGTTACTGGCCGAATCCTGATGAAAAATACTGGCTTGATATGATCGGAGGTCCAAGAGAAGTATATGATCCGATGGGATTACCAAACATGAGAATGGGTTATACCAGAGATTACGAGAGAGATCGCGATATGGACCGTCGGTATGGAAGAGAATACGACGAGTATGAACGAGCCAGAAGGCATTATACAACAACAAAAGACGTTGCCGATAAACTGGAGATGGAAGATCATGCTAAGAAACACTTGATGGATATGATGAGTTCGGTCAAGGACATTTGGCATGAAGCGTCTCCAGAACTTAGACAGCGTATGAAAGCCGATATTACGAATCTGGCCAACGAACTGAACTAAAATTAACGCGATGGCAAGCTTTTCTATGAACGGATATGTTTGGCGTATCTGTTTTGTAGATCCTAAAAGCCATTATCTCATGGATCGTACCGGAAATTTACGAGTGGCTACCACTGATCCTGAAACAAGAATTATATTTTTGTCGAATGATCTATCAGGGAGTTTCTTGGAGAAAGTATTGATCCATGAGATAGGGCATTGCGCGCTATTTAGCTTTCATTTGGTTGACGATATTCATAGGATGGTCAGACCGGAATATTGGATCGAAGCTGAAGAATGGATTTGCAACTTTATAGCAGATTATGGCCAAATAATTTATTCCACGGTATACTCATATTTGGGTGTTCATGCGTGGAAAGCTATTCCTTATGAATTAGAGAGGTTAATCGCATAAGGGAGGATGTTTATGGAACCATTTATTCAATCTTTGGTTACCGTTATTTGTGCCGTTATTGCCTCTTCTGGATTCTGGACATATATACAAGCAAGGCGCGATAAAAAAGACGTAAAAACTCAGATGCTTATGGGTCTGGCTCACGATCGAATTATTGCTCTTGGAATGCAGTATATTGACCGCGGATGGATTACCCAGGATGAATACGAAAATTTAGACGTATATTTGTATAAACCGTACGAAGCGATGGGTGGAAACGGATCTGCGAAGAGAGTTATGGATGAGGTTAACCGACTGCCTATACACAAATCAACTTATGGCGTAGGAGGAACAAAAAATGAAATTTAAAAACGAAACTTATGATGTTCTCAAATGGATTGCAATGTATTTACTGCCAGCGATCGGCACTTTATACTTTGCACTTGCTTCCGTATGGGGATTGCCATATGGAGAACAAATCGTAGGAACAGTAACTGCCATCGATACATTTCTGGGTGTTATCCTGGGAATTAGTACGGCGAATTACAACAAAGATAATCCAGCGAAGTAGACTAACAAGACGAAGATTCAGTTCCATAGGATATTTTCTTGTGGCGGGCGACTGAATCTTCGTCTAATCAACAATGTATCTTCGTTTTTCGCATATTTCACAACGATTTTAATGAAAGAGAGGTATGATTATATGGATAAAAGTAAATTTGATCGTTCAACGAAAAAAAGTAAAGACCTTAACAGAAGAGCTTTTTTAGCGGAGAGTAGATCAAAGAAAGAGGTTAAAGACACATTTTATCGAAAACCTTATTCAAAGATTGAGTCCTAGCAAGGGCTCTTTCTTTTGAAATTCGCAAGCTTCACAACTACCTTAATGAAACCAATATTATCGTTTATTAAGGAGGATATAAATTATGTGTAATATGAAAAGATTGACTGAAAAATGGAAAAAAGTAGAAAAACAATTTACAAAAAATAACTATGAAAAAACAAAAGATGATCAGGAAGATGTTGATTCTTACACAAGAAAACTTTTGGATAAAAACATGAAAGAATTGGAGAAATACCGAGGGGTGTAACAACCTCTCTGTATTTTCGCGATAAATGCAATGATTTTAATGAAAAGGAGGTATTATATATGTTCAAAGATTTATTTAATAATGATAAAAAAGTAAAAGAAGCATATGCTCAATTAGAAGAAGCATATCAGAGACTTAATGTCGCATATTTTGAAATGAGCTGTGCCGCTAAGCACAGTTTTTTTGAAAAAAACTGCTTCATGAAATCTGCTGAAAAAAACAGAGAAGATGCTATGAAACTTTATAATCGTTCACTAAAAAAATACTGGGAGGCATGATACCCTAAAAAGATTGGAGATCTAACAAGGTCTCTGGTCTTTCGCCAGATCCACAAATCCTTTAATGGAAGATAAATTATATTTTCGAAAGGAGATTAATTATGACATCAGAATTAAAGAAATTGGTGGAACTTATCGAAACATTAGAAAACAATTTGGAGAACCTCGATCCGGCATCAAAAGAATATTCGGATGTGGTGGATAATTTGAACGTCCTGTACAAATTGAAACTCGAAAACGAAAGAGTTGCTAACGAACACACAGCTAGAACGAAAGAAATCGAAAATGAATCGATTAATCGTGAACAGCAGCGTGAAGAGCAGCATATCGATCGTAAAGTGAGAATCATTATTGCAGGCGCAGAGTTGTTTGTCCCTATCGGATTCTATACGATGTTCATGGTGATGGGATTTCACTTTGAGAAGACAGGAACGATTTGTTCGGATATTTTCAGAAACTGTATCAAAAATTTCAGACCGAGATTGTAATTGCTTCTGAGCGGGGGCTCGTGACTAACACGGGCTCTTCTGCTTTTTCGCTAAATTCACAACGATTTTAATGAAAAGGAGGTAGTTAATATGAAACAATTTTTAACGGATGACCAGAAAGAAAAATTCACTAAAGTCGTTATTAAGGAGGATATCATGGACGAAACCATAGGATTTGGTGCAGAAATGTATCGCGAAGGTTATGTAGATGGTATTGTTCAGATTTTAATAGGAGCGGCTTGTATGGGATATATTGTAAAACGACATCTGGATAAGAAAAAAGCAAAAGAACGTGCCAACTTTGATAAAGAGGAGTCCTAACAAGGGCTCTCTCTTTTGTTTATGCTGAATTATATTTTATAGGAGGTTATGAATTATGAAAGAAATGACTACAGTTCAGTTAACTTGCAAATACTGTGGTGCAACTATGATTGTGGAGAAAGATCGCCCTATTATTTCCTGTCCATATTGTCATTCGACAGAAATGATCCAGGAAGGAGATGAAGTAAAAGTACAGCGAATCAAATCAGCTACAATGCGAGATATGCAAAAAGCGAAGTACGACAGAGAAAGAGAAATTGAAGAAAAGGAAGAACGCAAAGAACATGAGAAAAATTTCCTCAATAAAAGTCCGATTGGAGTTGCCAGTGGAGTTCTTTCAATATGGTCAGCAGGAGTTATTCTTAGCGGCATCGTAGATAATCATTTCCTATGGACTCTACTCGGTATTATCATGTCCGGAGGATTATACGGGGCATATAAATATGCAAGAAAACAGTATATGGAAAAAGACGAATCCTACAGTCAGAAGAAATCCGTATATTTTGCTATTGCGATTCTTGCATTGTTAATTTGGTTCAAACTTGTGGCTAATGCAGGTTTATAAAGAAAGGAGAAAATATATGAAATTATCATCAACAATCCGTATTCACGGAATTGAGTACGATTCACTGTTAAATGGAGACGGCCTTCGAGCAGTTATTTGGTTCGCTGGATGTAACCACCGGTGTCCTGGATGCCATAATCCACAAACGTGGGACCCTGCATCCGGAAGAGATATGGACTGGGATGATCTATCCGAATTGGTTAACTATCTTGAAAAGACATATTCTTCAGGAGTTACATTATCAGGAGGAGATCCTCTTTATCCAACAAACAGAACTGGTGCGGCCGGCATTGCACAATTTGTTAAACTGAATTATCCAAAGAAAACAGTTTGGATTTATACCGGATACAAATGGGAAGAAATATATTCGATGGCCTACATGGATGACGATGTCGCAGATATTTTAACTATTTGTGATGTGCTAGTTGACGGCCCATTTGTTAGAGAATTAGCAGACGTTAATTATCCATGGGCAGGAAGCACAAATCAAAGAGTCATTGATGTACGAAAGACTATGAAGCATTATGGAACTAACAAAAAAATCTATTTATGGGGAGGATGGAACGCATGAAACACCAAGTAATGTTATGCCTGCGCCGAGTTGTTGCGACCTGTAATAAAAATCGTAATGGGCTTCTCACAGGAGCCGGTCTTGTAACAATGGGTATTGGATGCTATCTCTTCGTTAAAGAAACCCCTAAAGTAGAACTGCTGAAAGAGGAACTTTATCGAGCCCATCAAGATGATCCACCGTTATATGAGAAAATATTTGTTGTGATCCGTGGATACGCCCCGGCTTTTGGAATGATATTTTTGTCCGGTACCTGTTTTGTAAGTGCATCATATTACAATCAGGCTCGTATCGACAGTCTCATCGTAGCGTATGGAGCACTCAGTCATAAGTTCGCACAGTACCGAGCTAAACTTACAGAAGATGAAGATGCCGAAATTATGGCCGAGCTTGATTCTGAACTTGCTTGGACTAAAGCTGCGCTGCAGAAGTCCCAGGAAAAAATAAAAGAACTTCAAGGAGACGTACAATTCTGGGAGCCATTTTATGGTGATTTCTTCTGGATGAAAAAAGAAGACTTAATTATGGCTATATTTAAATTGAACCAAAAATTCAGTACCGATGGATATGTCTGTCTGAATGACTTTTATGATTTGGTCGGATTGGAGGACACAAACCTCGGAATGGCTCTCGGTTGGTCGGCTGAAGCAGGTGAAGCGTTCTATGGATATTCATTCGTAGAACTCGAACCGTTAGATCATATTTGTTACAGACCGGATGGCGGCAAGTATATTCACATTCATTGGAAAAATGACCCAACCCCGGATTATTTGGAAGACTATGGATGTGAACCATTTGAGTTATGAGTTCGCAAAAAACACAACTCGTTTAGTGAAGAAAGGAGGATATAACTATGAATGACAAAATCAAAGTTATCGGTTACATTTTCGTGGCTATCGGAGGTGCCATTGGCGCTGTAGCTAGTCAGGTTGTAATGGATCGAATTACGGAGAATACTGTCAAGGCTGATTTAGCTTCCAGAGATTCAGAAGAGGAGTCCTAACAAGGGCTCTCTCTTTTGTTTTCGCAGTATGGCTTAGGAACAAGTAAACCATGTATAAACACAGATTACGAAATGGGAGGATTAAGTAATGGATATGTTAGAATGGGCTAAAAATGAGGTAGCTATCGCAAGTAAGAGAGAAAGAGGAGATAATCACGAAGGCGAGTGGGATTACGGATGTGCTTGCTATGACAGTGCTATGAGAGCTTTTGAGAGCCTCTTAGGAGACGGTCATAGTGGCATGAGTATTGGATTTACTAAGAATATCCTTGACCGTCTGATTGATGGGAAGCCTCTTACTCCTATTGAGGATACAGAGGAAGTATGGGAAGAGACCTGTATTAATAGGCATGATGGAAGTAAAGAATATCGCTATAAGAGAATGCGCGGCCTGTATAAGAGAATTGCTCGGGATGGATCAGTAACTTACAATGATCTTTATAGATATTACTGTACAAATGAGGAGAACCCTCATGTAAGTTGGCATAATGGTTTTGTAGCAAAGATTTATAATGAGATGTATCCGCTCACTCTTCCTTATATGCCTAACAGTAGACCGGATGTTATCGTATGCGATGAGCTTTTGACAGACCGAAAAAATGGAGATTATGATACCTTAGCTATTTTATACATCAAGAAAGCAGACGGGGAAAGAGTTGAGGTAAATAGATACTTTAAAGAAAGCGAAGTATCATTTACAGAGATCTCCCCTGAGGAGTATAAGGAAAGACAGAGATTACAGGAGGAGCGGATCAAAAATGAAGCTGAAAAGTAACAGATTTGCAGTAATTCCGGTCATGTGCTCTAGTTGTAAAAGATATGTCTGGATGGAACCCTATAGAGCTGGAGAAACATGGAATGGGCTTGCAAATCAGTTTGTAAAGATCCGGCTCTGTAATGAGTGTGTTGGGAGATATGGAGTAGGAGGCACCGATGAGAAAAACAATAATTGATACGCCGAATTATATTTTATAGGAGGTTAAACATGTTAAAATTAAAAGATCTGAATACCGTGTTAGAACCATGCGAAAATCGTTTGGTTTATATTTATAAGAGGCATATTGGCGGACCCCCACAGTTTTTTTGTCAGATCCATACTGCTTTTTACAACGATATCGACATTCGGACTCTTGCTGATATCATTTCGAAGTCGGAACCGGATAAAACACCCAACGAAATTCTCGAAAGCCGAATATTTATGTGCGAGGAATGGACCATATCCGGAGAGATTCATGGGTTGAATATTATTGTACATTTGGATTCCAAGGAGGTTCATGAATGAAATTTAAAGTAGATTTTAAAGCAGGAATCAAAGTTATTCAGAGAGAACTCGTCAAACACGGCCCGGATTTACTGTTTGCTGGAGGCATCGTAACAATGGGGATGGCTGTTGGATCTGGAATCAAAGCTACCCCAAAAGTTCTCATGGCTATCGAACGAGAAGAAAAACAGAAATTCCAGGAGACTGGTAAGAGAGTGACACTGACAAAAAAAGAAAAGTTTAAAGTTGCATGGAAGTATTATGTTCCGACAGCGATCGAATTTGCAGTTGGCACAGGATGTCTTGTGGGTTCTCGACATCTCAATATCAAACGCACCGCATCATTCGCGACGGCTTATACAGTAACAAAAGAAGCTTATGATGCATACAAAGAAAGCACAAAAGAAGTAGTTGGTGAGAAAAAAGAGCAAACGATCAGAGAAACCGCCGCCGAAAAGAAAGTCCATGATCATCCTGTCACCGAATGCGATATTAGTTCTGATCCGGTTGTGACAGCGCAGGGTAAATGTTTGTGTTTTGAGACATCTTTTAACAAATATTTCTACAGCACATACAATGATATCATCGCGGCACAGAATCGTTTTAACGAACTTCTCAATCAGGAACGGTATATGTCTTTGAATGAATGGTACGATATTCTGGGACCTAATCGAGTTAACGGAGGAGAAGCTGTCGGATGGAATGTTGACGACGGTCTTCTTGATATATCTATTTCGAGCTGTATTGCCGATGACGGTAGGCCATGTCTTTGCGTGGATTATCTAGTCTATCCAAAAGGCGATTACAAAGATACCTATTAATTCGCATAATTTACAACTACCTTAATGAAGATAGAAAACCTATATTTTAAGGAGGATATGAATTATGGAAGAAAACAAAGAAATGATGGTTAATGAATCAGAAGAAATTCAGGCTCAGGATTATGTTGAAGAAACTGATGAAATTTCGAGCGAATTCGGAACTGGAGTTATTGTCGGTGCCGGTGTTGTAGGAGCAGCATACGGAATCTACAAGCTTGTAAAGTTCCTGAAAAACCGTAAGAAAGATCATAAGGATCCAAGCGAACCGGTCTGTGATGCTGAGGCGACAATCATCGACGACGATGTTGATTCGAAAAAAGAATCCAAATAAGGTTTCATCCTGCTGAGGGAGTCCTAACAAGGGCTCTCTCTCTTTTTTTTATGTATGATAACTTATATTTTATAGGAGGTTGAATATGGGATTATTGATGGTTGTAGGAAGTATTATTGGTGCCACGGCAGTTGCAACGAAAGCCAAAGGAGGCCGGTGGGGAGTAATCGTTTTTTGCCTGTCGACCGCATACTTCACTTGGGCAGGAGGGATTAAGGGATGAAACCAACAAAGCAGGCTTATGTTATCGCTGGAGGAAGTTGGGCCGTTATAACTGGTGTAATTTATTGGGGATTATGCAGCGGAAAATTCAATAATATCGATTTATTCCATATCGTTATTTTTCTGTTAAATTACATCAATTCACAGAATCCAGAGGAGGTAAATGCATGAATTATTACAAGTATGAAGGACCGATTGTTCTGATTGATTCCATGGTAGTATCCAATATCTGGTCTGCTAAAACGTGGGCAGCAACAGAAAAGAAAGCAATGAACAATTTCAAATTCCAGGCAAAGAGAGCACTCGGTCTGGTAGCAACAGCAAAAGTGAAACTTCCAGGTAAAATCACAGTCATTCAGGAAGGTTAAGAAAGGAGATAATTATGGCTGATACGACTAACAAAAATGCCGATACCAAAACAAAACCGAAACTTGGCCCTGTTGTAAAGGGTAGCACAGAGATCAAAAAGAAAACTGGTCTCCAGAAAGTAATGAAAGATTTTCTTCCAGGGGATCTCGGACAGATGAGAAAAGATATTTACAATAAAGTAGTTATTCCGACTGTGAAAAAAAGCATTCTGGATGGAGTATCGATGCTTTTGTATGGAACAACAAGTTCGCCAAGTAATCTGGGTAAAGTAAGCCGGGTTATTTATCAGGCAGGATCCTCGATTTATCATGATGCTCAAAAACAGCCAAAGAATCAGACTCCATCTTCCAGCAGTGACTGTGCGACAATCCTGTTCGAATCAAAAGATGATGCTGATCTGGTTGTCACGACAATGCAGGCGTCTATGGATCAATACCAGAGTGTAAGCATTTCAGATTATTACGATGTAGCAGGTCATCCCGAGTTAAGTGAATTTACAGACACTCGATTCGGATGGAGAAATCTCGCAGCAACAAAAATCATCCCGGTGGACGGAGGCAAATGGAAAATCATCTTCCCGCCAGCCATTCCGTTATATTAATAAGAAAAGGAGAATGAAATTATGAAGAAATTAAATATTAAAGTTCCAGCTGGTGTAACCAGAGCATTTGGTAAAGCAACTCTTGAAATCAAAAAACACAGCCCGGAGATCCTTATGATCGCAGGAATCGGTTGTGGAATTGCGAGTACAGTTATGGCCTGCTACGCAACAACCAAAGTAGAAGAAACAATTGCAAATGAAACGGAAATGCTCGGAAAAATTCATGAGTATGAAGAAGATCCAGAAAGAGCAGAGAGAGTAGGCTACGATATCGAGAAAGATGCACCGAAAGACAAAATGGCATACTATGTTCGAATCATGGTTAAGCTCATCAAACTGTACGGACCTGCCGTCGCAACTGGCGGAATTGGAATCACTTGTATTTTGTGGGGGCACAAAATCATCAAAGGACGTAATGTGGCGCTTGCATCTGCCGCTGCGGCAATGAGCGAATCTCTCAACAAGTATCGTGAACGTGTTCGGAACGCAGTGGGTGAAGAAGCTGAAGAAGATATTTGGTATGATCGTCATGATGAGACGCTTAAAACGACTGTGAAAAATGCTGACGGAACCGAAACCGAAGTCGAAAAGACAGTGAAAAAAGAAGGTCATATTGACCATCCTACGATCAAATATTTTGACAATCGTTCTCGTGAATGGCATCATGATGTTGAGTCAAATAAATTCTTCCTCGAATGCCAGCAGCGAGTATTTACCGAAAGACTTCGCCGCAGAGGTTATATTTTCCTGAATGAAGTTCTCGAAGCACTCGACATCGAAAAAGATGCATACGGTAATCAGTTCGGCTGGGTTTTCGATCCGTCCAGAATGGACAATGACGTCGATTTCGGAATCTACGTATCTGATGATCCTGAAAATGTTGATTTCATCAATGGAATTGGCAAGAGTGTTCGTCTGCATTTCAACGTTGACGGCGATATTCTCAGCAATAACCTGTTCAGAAAGTTTGATCAGGAGCATCCGGTAGCAAAATAAATCAATTCCCCGATGGTCCTATTGAAAGATAAACGCGCGTATCGATCGATAGGACCATTATATTTTTAGGAGGTATGATTTTATGAAGATCACAAAAAAATACATTGCGGTTGGCCTCATTATTACATTAGCCTATGGATGTTCCGCTCTCAAGAACGGAGGAGTGAAAAAAGCACTTAAAGTTGTTACTTCCATTGCGGGCGTTTTCATGTATTTTGGAGGGCTGATGGAATGGTGAACAGAACAAAAATTTTAAAAATTATTTTCGCTTGCGGAGCAGCGTGCAGTATTATTATTGTGGCTGTGCTGGAAGATCAGCCTATCTTGCCTATTGTATCTGTTATGGTTGAAAATATTTCATTCCAGAAGGAGGTATGATTATGTATATTTGCAACCAGGAAGATTTACAGAAATTATCAGAGGCTTTCGGGAACGAACCGGCTGGGACTCATATTTTGGTAATTAACTCGATTCATGTGTTGACATGCGTGGCCGAATACGCAAAAGAAAATGATACAACAGCCGAGGATATTATGAAACGAGTCCTTGATGGAAAACTGAATTTAATTGCAATTAATGGTATCGGTTATATTGTAAAAAATCTTGATGAGTTCAGTTAAGGAGGTTGTAAAATCATGAAAACAGTCATCGGAATGATTATCGGATTTGGTTGTTTGATGGGAATCATGTCCGATAAAAGAACCGGGTTTAAAGCTGCTATGGCCATGGCTGGTATTTTCATGTTTATTGGGAGTGTCCAACCATAATGGCAAAAACATGCGAATGTTTCAATTAAATAAAAAAGGAGTGTTTAGAAGTGAAATTGACAAAAACAAGAATAATCATCGGTGTAGCTGCAATTGTCGGTACTGGTCTTCTTGGATGGAAAGAAAAAGGCCTTAAAACTGGATTAAAAATTGCTATGGGTATCGCTGGATGCTGCATGGGGGGATGGAGTGTGCTGGAATGGTAGATAAAAAGAAAATTGCTATATTTATCATCGAATCTGTGTTTGCCGTAGGCAGTGTTGCCATTCTGGAACTTAATGGTATAAGTCCTGCCGAAATCGTCTGCAATAATATTAAAGAAAGGATTAAAAGTGCGGAATATGAGTGGTAAAGTAATTATCAGTTTTGTTATCGGATTAGTTGCCGGCGGTGTAGCTACCTATTATGTCACAAAAAAGAAAATTCAGGAAGAAGCAGATGCGTCAGTCGAAGAGCAGGTCAAGGACATCCGAGAAAGATATAAAGAAGAACTCAAGAAAACAATGAATAAGAACATCGACGATACCATCAACAATGACCCGAATCTAAAAAAAGTGGCAGATGAAAATGGAGTGAAATTTGACGCCGCCGATTACGCTGAAGAAACTCCAAAACCTGTCCGCATGGACAAAAAAGATATTTCCAAAGAAGAAGCTCGGGCCTTTGCTGAAGAATGGGCCAAAACCCATGATGGACCGGTTTACGACGATGCAACAATTCAGCGATATGAAAAATATGCCAACGCCTATATGAGTTCCAAATACAACGGATCAGAGAATGTAATCGAAAAAGAACCGTATGTTATTTCGGCAGACCGGTATGGAGAATATGATTCATACAGTTGCATCAACCTGACATATTACGACGGCGATTGCACTCTTGCGGATTCTTCAGATACCGTAATTGAAGATATCGAGAAAGTCGTTGGAGATGCACTTGACCACTTTGGCGACGATCCTAACGATCCAGACACGGTCTTTGTTCGAAACGAACGTTATATGACAGATTACGAAATCAATCGTGACGAGCGTTCGTATATCGAAATGTGTGGAATTTGAGAAAGGGAATTCTATGAATTTTATTAAGACAGCTTTAAAGATTACCATAGGAATGGGAATCGTATGCGGTATTCTTGGCGGAAAAAAATGCGGACTGAAAATGACAGCTTGTTTTGCCGGATTGTTTTTATACGCAGGAGGGTTATTCGCATGACCATTAAATGTAATTTCAATGGAGCTATCATATGTAGCATCGTATTCGTCGGTGGAGCGGCAGCTTTGTTTAAAATCGGAATCGTTGATGGAACGTTCAATAATATTCCTTTCGAAGAAGTTGCAACAGATTTTTTGAATTATATTTTTGCAAAAACAAAAGACGAGAAAGACGATTAAATCTCGCAAAGATCGCAAAACATGTAACGGCTGCAATAATGTAGTCGTATATTTTTTGAAATGGAGGCAAAATAAAATGAAAAGAGACATCAACCATGATTACTTTGAGTGGATTATCTCAAAGATTGAAGACCAAAGACACTTCGGGAGAATTCCTTATTACAAACTCTTGAAAAAGCTCTATGAAACACCTTATCACTGGATTAAAGAAATGGACTCGAACAGAGCCGCAAACGGTGTAGAAAAGCGTTGGATCTTTGCCCGTGAAAACAAAATCATTCCTGGAACTGAACCGGAGTTCTTTAGTAAGCCGTGCAGTGTACTGGAAGTTCTTTTCGATCTTGCCGGTCACATTGAAGGATATTTGCTTTGCTCCGAAGTAGAAGAGGATCGGACCCCGAAGTGGTTCTGGATGATGGTGTTAAATCTCGGCTTAGACAGTATGGATGACCGCCGGTATGACGATGAAGAAGTATCCTGTGTTCTGGAGAACTGGATGGACAATCGATACGATCCAAATGGGAGAGGCGGTTTATTCTATATTCCAAATCTTCGTCCGGGAACTGATCTGAGAGACTATGAGTTGTGGTATCAGATGAACCTGTTCTTTACCTACTGCAATGAGTAAATAAACCGAAAGGAGAAATTGAGATGAAATGGTTGACTTTGTAAAAATAGCGTATAAAAGTCCTAAACGCGGAGTCATCGAAATCTATCCTAAGTATCTAATCAATGACAGTAAAGATCTTATGACACGAGGAAGTGACTTCTACGCAGTTTGGGACGAAGATACTCAAAAATGGTCTACAAATGAAATGGACGCTATTGGAATCATTGACCGGGAACTGGATAAATACGCTGCTGAACACCGAGATATGTTTACAAATGACAATGTTATCGTATCTCACTTATGGGATGCTGATACTGGTCAGATCGATAAATGGCACAAATTTGTCCAGAAGCAGAAAGGAGATTCATTCCATCCTCTCGACGAGAAACTTATATTCTCAAACGATACTCCGAAAAAAGAAGATTACTCTAGTAAATCTCTTTCGTATCCTTTAGCGGCAGGGCCATATCCGGCATTCGATAAGATCATTTCAACTCTTTATGATCCAGGCGAAAGGTTAAAGATCGAATGGGCTATCGGATCGATTGTTACAGGCGATTCCACATGGATTCAGAAATTCTTGGTGTTCTTCGGAGAGGGTGGAACAGGTAAATCTACCATTCTGGATATTATTGCACAGTTATTTGATGGATATTGGGCATCTTTCAGTTCTAAAGCATTGGCGAGTTCACAGCAGGCTTTTGCTTTGGAAGCGTTTAAGACAAATCCTCTAGTTGCAATAGAGCACGAGGGCGACTTATCCAGAATCGAGGATAATACGAGATTAAACAGTCTGGTATCTCATGAACAGATGATGGTCAATGAAAAGTTTAAATCTACTTATCCGGCAAAATTTAAAGCTTTCGTTATCTTGGCAAGTAACAAGCCTGTTATGATTACGGATTCTAAGTCGGGTATCATTCGAAGATTGATTGATGTACGTCCATCAATGAGAAAATTACCATTTGATGAATATTTGAAACTAACTTCTCAGATCAAATTTGAATTAGGGGCCATCGCATACCATTGTAAAGAGGTATACTTGGCGAACAAGACGATATTTAATAACTACATCCCGATAAAAATGATCGGTGCAACCAATGATTTTTACAATTTTATGGTTGAATCTTATGTCGTATTCAAAAGAGAAGATCCAATGAGTCTTGGTGTCGCTTGGTGTATGTATAAGGAATACTGCGATAATGCAAATGTTCCTCATCCTAAATCCAAACGAGCATTCAAGGAAGAATTTGCCGATTACTACAAACGATACGAAGAAAACGTCAGTGATGGGAAACGTATTGATACAATGTTCTACGGATTCAGAACAGAAAAATTCTGGACTTCCGATAATAATATCAAGAAAAAAGAAGAAAGCGCAGAAGAAAAACCTGTATCAAAAGATTCCTTTCTTGATTTTAAGGAACAGCAATCCGTACTAGACGAAGTTGGTAAAGATTGGCTGGCTCAGTACGCAACACCTGACGATAAACCTATTCAAAAATGGGCTAATGTAAAAACTATGTTGCAAGCGTTGGATACTTCTCGAGTGCATTATCTTAAAGTACCAATGAATCTAATCGTAATTGATTTTGATATTCCAGGTGATGACGGCGAAAAATCTCTTGAACGAAATCTGGAAGCAGCTTCGACATGGCCAGCAACATATGCTGAGTTAAGTAAGAGTGGCTGTGGCATTCACCTCCATTATTATTGGGAGGGAGATCCAACAACTCTAAGCAGAGTTTATGCAGACCATGTAGAGATTAAGGTATATTCTGGATTAAGTTCTTTGAGACGAAAACTTACTAAATGTAATGCTCTTCCTATCGCGGTATTATCATCTGGTTTGCCACTTCAAAAACTGAAAGGAAAGAGTATGTTAGATGAAAAAGTCTTAACAAATGAGAAAGGAATCCGAACATTAATTAAACGTAACCTGGCGAAAGAGTACCACGGGCATACAAAACCAAATATTGAGTTCATCTACAAAATTCTTACGGATGCATATGAAGCAGGCACTCAGTATGATGTACGAGATATGGAGAACCTCGTGGCTCAGTTTGCGGCGCAGAGTAGTCACAATCCAGAATACTGTCTGAAACTCGTAAGCAAGATGCCTTTCAAATCAAAAGATCCAGAACCTGAAGAACGAGCACCTGAGCCAAGCTCTTACAACGAAAGACCTTTGGTATTCTATGATGTCGAAGTATTTCCGAACTTATTTTTAATTAACTGGAAATATGAAGGCGAAGGAAATACAGTAACACGTATGATTAACCCTACTCCAGAGCAGGTTAAATTTCTCATCACAAATTTCCGGCTTGTGGGCTTCAATATCCGTAGATACGATAACCATATGCTTTATGCAAGAATCCTTGGAAAAACAAATGAAGAATTATTTGACCTCTCACAGAAGATTATTAACGGAGGAAAAACTGGCGGATATTTTTACAGAGAGGCATACAATATTAGCTACACTGATATTTATGACTTCTCTTCAAAGAAACAGAGTTTAAAGAAATGGGAAATCGAACTTGGTATCCATCATCAGGAGTTGGGTCTTCCATGGGATAAGCCAGTGCCAGAAGAACGTTGGGAAGAAGTAGCTGCATATTGTGATAATGATGTAATTGCAGAAGAAGCAGTATGGAATTGCAAGAAAGTTAAATCCGATTGGATTGCACGTCAGATTCTGGCTCAGTTGAGCGGTCTTACCGTTAATGATACAACAAACATGCACACCCAGCATATCATTTTCGGAAATGTTAAAGACCCATGGAAAAATGACACATTTAACTATCGCAATCTTGCAGATCCCGTTCCGTATACTAAATATGAATATTACAAAGAACGTTTCGGAGAAGATTATGATTTCCGGGTATTCAATGACAAGGGTGAACCGGAATACAGAAGTTATATTCCAGGCGAAGTTCTTCCTGATGGATGGTCAATCCTGCCATTCTTTCCTGGATATTCTTATGATGGTACACGACCAAAAGGCGAGAAATCAACGTACAAAGGCACATTTATTAGCGAGGGCGGTTTTGTATATGCAGAACCAGGAATGTATATCGATGTCGGCCTAGATGATATAGGCTCGATGCATCCCCATAGTGCAACAGCAGAAAAGATATTTGGAAAATATACTAAGAATTACGAGGATCTTATGGAAGCCAGAATGGCTATCAAGCATAAAGATCGAGAACGACTTAAGACTCTTCTGGGCGGAAAACTTCTCAAATTTTATGACACAGCACTTCTTCCAAATGCGGCATTCACCCTTGACGATCTTGCATATTCTCTGAAGATTGCAATCAACTCTGTGTACGGATTAACTTCAGCGAAGTTTACCAATGCCTTCCGTGATCCTAGAAACAACGATAACATTGTAGCCAAACGAGGAGCATTGTTCATGCTAAATCTGAAGTGTGAGGTACAGAAGAGAGGATATACTGTGGCACACATCAAGACTGATAGTATCAAGATCCCGGATGTCACTCCTGAAATCCTCGAATTTGTGGATAAGTATGGCAAAGAATTTGGTTATACTTTCGAACATGAGGCGACTTACGAAAGAATGTGTTTGGTAAACGATGCAGTTTATATTGCCCGATATGATGATCAGGGCGACCGTACTAAAGGCGGAAAACATGCGAATGAATGGACCGCAACTGGTACACAGTTCCAGGTTCCGTATGTATTCAAAACATTATTCAGCAAGGAAGATATTACATTTGAAGATACTTGTGAGACAAAGTCTGTGAAAACTGCCATTTATATTGATATGAACGAAGGAATGGAAGATGTAACTCCTTGGGAAACTTTAAGAGAAATCCGCAAAAAAGAACCAGATAAGAGAACTAAAAAAGAAGAGTCGATGGTTCTTCTTAATGAGCATTTAAATGATGAACAATTGAATGATCTTATTGCTAAAGGTCACAATTATAAGTTCATCGGAAAAGTCGGTCAGTTCTGCCCAATTAAAGAAGGAGCAGGTGGAGGACTTCTGGTACGAGATCAGGAAGGGCAGATGTATTCAGTAACTGGTAGCAAGGGTTATCGTTGGCTTGAATCTGAGAGAGTTAAAGTTCTTAACAAAGAGAAAGACATTGATTTACGGTATTACGATGAACTGGTAAATGAAGCTGTTGCAGAGATCGGTAAGTATGGCGATGTAGAATGGTTCTGTTCAGAATCTGCTACCGATAAAATCAACATGCCAGCATTTATGAATATTCCAGAATGCGAAGAAGAAGAACTTCCTTTTGAAGACGCTGATGAATTCTGTTCGCAAAATTTACAAGTGGTATAATGAGGAAAATAGACCTATATTTATCAAAAGGAGGATTTGATTATGAACAAACTTGCTAAAATTGGTGCTATCGGATTCGGAGTATTGGCATTCTCAGAATTGTGCGGAATTACCGGAGAAGCTCAGGCTTTTGCAGGCATGATTGTCTGCAGGCAGCTTGAGGCGGAAGAAGTATACGCACTACTCGATGAACTTATCGATGCGGCTGAAGGATATACCAAATTTAAGATCAAGATGGTAAAAGTATTCACGTCAAACTTGGTGAAATGTCTTGGTTAATGGTACTCATGAGGAGACTCGGTTGAGAAATCAATCGGGTCTCTTTTGTTTTTCTGTAAATTTTTTATTAAAAAAAAGGAGATCAATATTATGGCAAGAATTAACAACCTCGTAGTAGAAAACGCTACCCTTATTTTCAGAAATTTCAGTGGAAAAGGTGACGATATGAACAGAGAAGGAGATCGCCATTTTACACTTGTGATCGATGATCCAGAACAGGCAGAAGCTCTTCTCACAGATGGATGGAATCTGAAAGAGAAAGACTCCACCAGAGAACCTGGAACCGTATACTGGACTCTGAAAGTTGCGGTTCGGTTTGACAATGTTCCTCCTACCGTTCAGTTATTCAGCGGAAAGAGTCGTGTAAAACTCGATGAAGGATCTATCGGAATCCTGGATCAGATTGAGTTTGAAACGGTGGATGTTATCATTACTCCATATCACTGGGTAATGGGCAACAAAGACGGTATCAAAGCCTATTTGAAATCCATGTATGTCAAACAGAAACTGGATCCGATTGAGGAAAAATGGAACAATCGTTACGCCGACGAGGAGGAGAACATGTAATTATGGGGTATTTGTTATAGAAAAATGGAACAATCGTTACACTGACAAATAGGAGGTATGTAATTATGAGATATTTGTTATATTTTGTTGTGGTATGGATTTCCTGTGGTTTATGTGGAGTATGCTTATACAATATGCTCAAAATTTCTTACAATGCTCTCGAGAGGCTTCTGTTTCCAAGAACTGCAACTGGTGCATTCTTCCCGGCTCTTGATCTTTCAGCCGCATTAACTATTATTTGCTTAGGCCCGATCGATACTTTCCGGTTTATCCGGCCATTCATTCAGACGAATTTTATTATGAGACACTGTAAAAAACATCCAGAATATATCGATGCTTTAACTGAACGATATGTGACTGCAATAGAACGAAATATCGATAGTGGTCTGTATGATGTTCCGAAAGATACTATCGATATGGTGGAGGATTATAGAAATGGCTCTACAACTGGCAGAACACCAAAAGATCGCTCTTGAAAAAATGCATAACGGCTGTATCCTAAACGGAGGGGTTGGTTCTGGTAAATCCAGGACCGCCCTTGCCTATTACTTTATTGAGAACGAGGGATCATTTGATAATGACGGAGGGTATGTTCCAATGGGAGACCCTCCAGATGATCTCTATATTATAACAACAGCCGCCAAACGAGACAAGCTTGAGTGGGAGCAGGAGATGGTCCCTTTTCAGATGTCAAAAGATCCAGATGTCAGCCGATATTCTAACAAAATCGTAATTGATAGCTGGAATAACATACAGAAATATGTGAATATATCGGGAGCATTCTTTATATTCGACGAAGACAGAGTTACTGGGAGTGGAGTATGGGTAAAAACATTTCTTAAGATATCAAAACGAAACAAATGGATTATTCTTTCTGCCACTCCTGGGGATACCTGGATTGATTACGCTCCGGTATTCATCGCGAATGGGTTCTATCGAACATTTCAAGAGTTTAAAGACAACCATGTAATTTACGCAAGATTCGTAAAATATCCTAAAATTGACGGATATTACAACGTCGGACGACTAATGAGACTTCGGGAAAGGGTATTAGTTCCTATGGAATTTGACAGACCTACTCGACCTCATCATGAAGATGTTTTTGTAATGTATAACAAGGAAGATTATCGAGTTCTTATGAAAGAGCGTTGGGATCCATCCAAAGACGCTCCTATTGAAACCGCTTCAGAATTATGCTACGCTCTTCGAAAGTGTGTAAACAGTGATATTTCAAGAGGGCTAGCTGTTTTAGATATTTATCAGAAACATCCTAAGTGTATTATATTTTACAACTTCGATTATGAACTTGATATTCTTCAGTCCTTACCCTATGGAGAAGATGTAGAGATAGCCGAATGGAATGGGCATAAACATCAAGAGATTCCAGAAGGGAACAAATGGGTATATTTGGTTCAGTACACTGCAGGAGCGGAAGGATGGAATTCAATACAAACGAATTGTATTATATTTTACAGTCAAAACTATAGTTACAAGATAATGGCCCAATCGAGTGGTAGAATCGATCGAATGAATACTAAATTTGTTGATCTCTATTACTACCATTTGAAAAGTTATGCACCAATCGATCTTGCAATTTCCAGAGCCATAAAACAAAAGAAAAAATTTAATGAAACCAGATGGGTATCATCTAAGTAATTCGCGAAATTTACAAGTGGTATAATGAAAAGAATGATATTCACGGGAGGGGAATAAGCTTATAAACGCGAAAGATTTATAAGTGAGGTCTTACCAAATTATAAGGTAAGATGACATTGGTGAAATTCCAGTGGAGGACGGTTAAGTGGGTCCCCTTCGGAAGAAACCCTGATAAATTCAGACTTCGTTTATCGTTCTTTTCCGTTTGCAATTTATTTATATTTTTAAGGAGGTTCTAGTATGAGGAAGAAGATTATCGTCAAAGGTAAACCGGAGTTAAGAAAACGCATTTGTCAGTGTCCTAATTGCGACTGCCAGTTCTATTATACAGACGGTGAAATACACAAAGTCGAGGGATTTTATGGATTCGTTATATGCTTTGGTGCCTCGAGGAAATTAAAACCACTGTCTTTGCCGATGGCATTGATAATTATACTCCTCCAATGGAGAAGATCAATTGGCGTTATGAGCTCGAAGATGCCACGACAGACTCGTTGGACTAAACAATACAAACGTAATTATGAGGACAAATAAAACTTCGCTGTTAATCTGAATATAAAAAGGGAGGATTTGACTATGACATTAAGAGTTTGGTTTAAGAAAGTTCCGCAGTTAGGTGATATGGTGCAGGTGTCTGATTCAATCTCTAAGAAAATCAACGTTATTTGTTTTGATGGCAATATCCGGATGCTGGCATCGACATTCCAGCCGAACGAAAACTGGGCAATGAACCGAACAGTAAAGAAATTTGCACTCAACAACTCGACTGGAATATGGGAGGTGAACATTTGATTAAAGTCATTAAGCATGTCTGAGAGGAGGTATAACAGCATGTCTGATATGAATTGTGTTGAGTGCAGTATGCCAATTTATTATGAGGGTGATCCGAAACGATTCGGCGAAGAATACGTGATCATTAACGGATGCCCTATTCATGTAGATTGTATCTGGAGATGGATGGTCAAGAATTACCGGACCACAAGAAGTCATGCCGGAATGATGATTTGTCCAGTATGTGGACAGCCTATCGACAGGCCTGGTGATTTTGATAAGGATTACTTTGAAGTAAATGGCGAATACATTCATGACAATGGATCTTGTTTCTTCGACTGGTTAAATGAACACAAAAAAGAACGTCACTGTTCGACTGAATATTAAAAGGAGGTTCTATTATGATGAGAAAAATTCATAATGTAGAAAAATCATGGGCTGCTATACGGGCAATTTCTCCATCGGATTATCATCGTTATTTCTTTATCAAACTGGATACAAAAAGCGAATATTTTTCACCAAATTCAACAAAATCACACCGGCTGGATGATCTTTCGTTGAAGGAGATAGATCATTTGATTTTTGAAAAAAATGTTATGCTTATTTATGTAGAAGGAGATGATGAAGAATGATCGTATTCAAAGCTGGTTTGGTGTTACTTCTCATTGGAATTCTGTTATTTTTAATTGCTCTTGTTATCGGAGGAAGTAACAAATTATACGGATATTGTATTTTCGGATTTACTCATGTCATAGGTCTCGCAATATTCCTGATGTTCTTCGGTTATATTCTCGGAATGATTACCGGTGCCATTCCTGTAATCAAGATTCTGTAAAAATCATTCATGTTTTAGGAGGTAATCAAATATGTTAACAATAGATAATATGGTTGAACCAAGTCCTCAGCAGATGTTGTTTATCATTCAGGGAATGCGAAATCCAAAGAATTCTTGGGAGAAAAGCGACAGCTATTGGTTATGTGATGATTTCGACGATTGTGATTTTGCTTTAATCATCGGGCCGAAAGATCTCGATCTTATGCGGAGACTGATCAAAGCCGGACCGGAGCATCGTAAATTCCTAAGACAGATGTGGTTAGGCCTTAGAATTACAGCGCCGCTCTACTGGTGGAAAGAATTCGACACCTACAAAATCGGAACAACGAGCAATTCATGCAGCACGATGCATACTCTAATGGACCAGCCATTTTCAATGGATATGTTTTCCACTGAAATGTTAAGTGGAGTAGTACGGGATCAGTTCGAATATCTCGTTAATACTCTCGAAGTTCTGCGGCACATCTACAAAGCAGGAGGTACTTTTGACGGAAGCCAATATGAGCCGAAATCCAAAGATGTCTGGTATATGATTATCCAGATGTTGCCTTCCAGCTTCAATCAGACACGTAACGTTTCGATGAACTATGAGACAGTTCTCAGCATCCTGAATCAGCGGGCTGGACATAAGCTTCGCAATGAATGGTTGACCCTCTGGGAAAAATTATCTTATGAAGCACCTTACCATGATATTTATCAAAACCTTGATCATTGACAATGAGTGACATTGTAGTATTCATTTTTTGGGCTGGAAGTATTTCTTCTGGCCCATTGATATGTTTCGTTCTAAAAGGAGGATATCTATATGAAATCATGGATCGCTTTAAAACGGGAGAAACATACAATGCTTACTTTGGTGAGAATGCTTATCTACAGAAAAAAAGGACAGACATTTCGATACAACCTGGCTTACTTGAAACTCAAGGCTTTATCCCTAAATAATATGGACTATGTTCGGGGCGTAACTTCCAGATATATGATTCGGCAGTTAGGAGAATAAGGAGGCGGATATGGAAAATTGGGATCTTAACAATATGGTTCTGCGTCAATTAGAACTTAAAAAAGAAGAACTGCTTACGCAGGGTTTATACTTGAGATGGACTTTTTTCTCATATTCGGGAAATTATTGGCATATTACTATGCGGAATCCGTTTAATCATAAAGGCACATATTGGGATCTCAGACCATCTGATATAAAAAATGAAGAACTCGATGGAATTAGATGCAACGATTATATTAAGTGGGGTATTAATTTGATGAAATCACAGGTGGTTTAGTATCTGACTATTCTATCTTCAAGGAGGATTTGATTATGAATATGAGAACAGAGAATTGGAATGGATATGTTATCAGATTTGTAGAGATCGACGGCGAATGGTATGCAATTCTGAAAGATATTTGTGGTGCTCTTGGTTTAAGAACTGATAAAGTTGCTGACCGTTTGGATCCGGATATGCTTACTCGAGTTGACGTTCCCGGAAAAGCATGGAAACCAAACAGCGGATCTAACGTCTATTCAAAGGACCTTAGAGAGCATACCACCTTTCAAGGGGGATATGCTTCAGACGAATATGTTAGAACTTACAGTATGCTCGCCATTAACGAAGAAGGAATCTATGAAGCGCTCTATGCCAGCCGAAAACTTGAGGCTCGGAAATTCCGTCGATGGTCAGCTTCCGTCATGCGACGGCTGCGAAAGACAGTTGGACTCGAACAGTATGAGATTCTGCAGATGACAGATCCAGAAGTACAGAATCAAATCGATTATATTTTGGACAGCTTATATTTTGATGCCGATCGCGGAATTTGGATGAGATCAGTTACAGTTCCTGGTGGCGATGTTGAGCAGGTTCCGTTCGAGTCTGTAGAAGAAGTTATTCGGAAGGGGGTTTGATTATGAAAAAGAATGAAAAAATCAGAAGAAGACAAATGGTACGAGATTTCGCTTGGTATCACGGGCCTTTACTTGCTGCATCCAGATATGTGATGAGAGAAACTGAAGGTATGTTTCAATCAATATACATGGATGTTAAAGAATACTGGGATATTCGCGGAACCGCGTCAGTACGTATATATGTTATGTACAACGGAAAAATGTACCGTTCATACTACGCTCTGCGCATTTACAAGAAGGATTTCGACAACATGCGCGAACAAAATATTTCACCGGAACGCTATTGCAAAGCTATATTAGCATCCGAAGTTTTAGATCTGTACGCAAAGATAATTTCGGAAGAAGGCCGCCAAAAAATGTAACTTTATAACAGTATCAAGAAAGGAGCTTAGTTGAAATGGCAGGAAAGAATGAAAAATTAAGAAGAAAACGAATGGTGCGAGATTTCGCTTCCTATCACGAGCCTTTAATCACAGCATCTCGATATGTAAAAAGAGAAACTGAAGGTATATTCCAAGAGATATACATGGATGTTAAAGAATACTGGGATATTGGTGGTGCTACAGTGTGCGTATATGTTATGCACAACGGAAAAATGTACCGTTCATACGATAAATGGTTCAGTAAGAAGGTTTTCGACAGTATGTACAAACGAGGTATTTCGCCAGAACTCTATTGTCGGGCAGTATTGGCGGCTGAAGTTTTCAATCTGCATGCAAAGATATTTGTGAAAGAAGATATTGGCCCTGTGTTTTTTCATCCGTGAATATAAAAAATAAAAGGAGTGATTATAATAATGTTTAAAGAGCATGCTATTAAATGGATTCCTGAAATGTTAAAATCGCGATGCCCGTCTGAACAGGAACTTATTGAAGATTATCATCGTAACATTCGGTATAATACTCTCGAGAGAGCGAATCATTCAGCAGCAACACTGGATCATTTCTTTCATATACCGTATACAAAATGGGAGGGTCAGGTATGACAACTTTTTCGGACCAGCCAAATGATAAAAATCATGTAGATAATATTCCTCGTGGGTCGGCCAAGATGGATCCTTATACCAAATCAGCTATGTCTATCGATGCTGTTAAGCAGGTAGAGAAAACGATTAAGAGAAAACCAATCTTTGCGATTACAAGTGGACTTGGTGGAGTGAATAACGGAATAGCCGGAGATATCTTCAATCATATTTATGGCGCTACGACTCCGGATGACCGTGTGTTGGAATGGGCAAAAGCGTATTGCAAAAAAGATGTTGAGGACACCTTTAGGTGTATTGGTGTCTTTTTCCCAGAGGATCGGCTAACCGACTTTTATCTGAAACAGAGGTTGAATGAATCTGTAAACAAAGAAATCACTCGGCAGTTCAGAAAGGATGGTAAACGAAAATGATAAAATCAGTTGTTCATTGCGTACCGTATTGTGATGACTGTCCTTATTGGGAGACATCGTATGAGGAACAGGTTTACAATAGCTTCGATAAGATTCAATGCAGAGAGATACACATATCGTGTGATAAAATGGCAATATGCCAAAGAATCTTTGACAAAGAGAAAGAAAAACGAGCAGCTGAAGAAGGCATAATTTAAACAGGGTGGAGAGGCTTGGCGGCTATCGCTGAGTCTCTTCTTTTTATCATAGGAGGCATGTGATGATGGAACTTTTTAAAAGCATTTTTCTGATTGGCGGATTAAAAGAATTTGTCAGACTGCTTTGTTTAATTCCACTACTTATTGGTTGGGCCTGGTGTGTTGGTTGTGCCATATCATATTTTACTGACAAAGAATACTATGCCAACCTCATAAGATCTAAAAATATCCCAGCGATTTTTCACTGCATTTGCAGTTATCTTTGTGTATTCTTATTCGTATTCTCATTTGGGCATGGAGGTAAAAGATATGGCAGAAGAATTATTAGGACGAAGATGCATTATTATCCCGACACAATCTATGCATTTAAAGTGTATTGAAAACTACAGAAAAACTCACAATGGGGAAGTTCCGGACTGTGAGAAATGTCCATACAATGAACGAGTGTTCGATATAATTGGTCGTGGAGTTTCAAGATGGGGAGTAGAAAAAGTTTTCGTGGTTGATGAAGAAAACCCGGGTGAAAGAATTAGTGTATCTGTCGACAATATTCTGCTTGTGAATGAAGAGGAGGAATAAGTATGGATGATTTTAAAGAAGAGTTCAAAAAAATTGCCGAAGAAAAAGGGATGACTTGCGATGAATTGGCAAAAAAAGTAATCGATATGTTCACAGATGAAGAGGGTTGTATGAGTTTCGGAAAATATGTCGTAGAACAGTGCAATTTAAATGAAACTCCTTCAAGAACGGATCCGGAAACGAGCGATCAACGGAGAGTTCTTGGTTGCGATTTATCAATGGGCGATGACATGACTCACTTTTGAAAAGGGGGTATTTAAATAATGAAAATGGATTTTAATACATTACGACCGTGTTATTGACAGAGTTGTGATAAAGGCAGTCAGAAATTTAAAGCGCTCTTTCAAGGTCTTACAATCGGAAGTGCACCGGGCGGACAATTGTCAATTGTATACGCAGTGATCGAACTCGAAAACGGAACAATCCGGTATGTTGATCCGTATGAGATTACATTTGGCGACTATTGTTGGCCAGATGATTGCTAAAAAAGAAAATAAAAAATAATGGAGGAAAATATATGTTGTTATTAAAAATTGCTACGGTATTATCAATTCTGTTGTTGGTTCTTATTTTTGGAAAAATTGCAGGAATTGCATTGTCAATCTTCTTTGGGTTTGCAAAGATCGGTTTTAAGATCGGCCTGATTGTCTTTATTCTGCTGGCTATTCTGTTCTTTCTGTAAGGAGGTAGTATATGAGAAAAAACAAAAACATTCTGGTGGTTGTCCCGAGAGAACGAATTAAAAATTATGTATCCACCGTTATCAAAGCTGAACTGCGAGATCTGAAACCGGTGATTCTTTACGCTAAAAAAAATGACGGATCCCGAATGGACTTCATTTGTTGTTGCGGATGGCGTATCAGGATTGTCACTGAAGATGAAATGCGTAACTTAACCCACGCTTATGCTTATTCTTGGAACTGGAGACCCTTGAGTAGGGAGCATCAGCGACCAAGAATTATTCATCAGCTCGACAAATTGGAACAGTTAAGAGCAGTAGTGGAGGGACGACTTGTATGATCATTAGATGTATAATACTATTGTGTATGATCGGAGGAATGGCGATGATCTGCGGGACTTTTGGATATTACGATCTGAAGCTCGGTTGTTGGCTCCTCAATCATGTACGAGTGGTTATTAGGATCATTAATCGGGAACTATTCAGGCAGGAAGGAGGTGATCATAAATGATGGAAACCTGTTTACTTACTGCATATGTTACACTTATAGTGTTGCATCTGGTACTGTGTGCGCTCTTTTTGGTTTTGCTCGGGTTGTGTGTGATCGTCAAGATTTTGGAGTATTTTCTCAAAAAATTGGCCGATTTTAAAAATAGGGTTCCCAAAGCGTAAACAATTACGCGATTTATGCGTAAACAATTCGAAAAAAATATCATTTATATCCCTATATTTAATGCGAAAAAAAAAACACTATATATAAAATAGAATTAAGGCGATAAATTACATTTTTTCATAATTGTTTACGCTTTGGTCTGGAGGTGATATTTTTGGGCAGAAAATTGACTTTCGAAGGTATTTACCGTCACTTTCGAAAACAGTTCCCGAAAACAGCAAAACAAGTGTTCCATTGGAGAGTGAAAGATCAAATGCAGATTTGGTTATATTTTAAAGATGGGACACTTGGATATTACAGTTATTTGTTGGAACAGGTATATTTTGATCAAGGTAGATGGAAACCAGAAAGAAAGCCGCAACCAGTTAATCCTATCGGGAGACCAATGACTGATCTTAAATGGGGAGAGTATGCAGGAAGCAATTACGTTGTCGCAGAGAATATCCGCTCACTAATGAAAGAGTCGGGGCTGACTTCTACCGAATTGGCAGAAAGAACTCGTATGAGTAAGACAACGATTTCACATTATACTTCTGGAAGAAGAATGCCTTCTGAAATGAATGCTAAGAAATTAGCGGATGCTCTTGGAGTCACAGTTGATGAACTTTATGGAAGATTAGCATGATCTGCAAATACTTTAATGAACCTAATAATTATTTTTATCAAGGAGGATTAAACTATGAATAAAAATAATCTGAGATCAAAAGTAACAAAATTCTATGCGAACCACAAAGCAGCTTGTCTAATTGTGACTGGAATTATCAGCGGAGCAGTAGGTATTGCTGTCGGAAAGAAAATGGAACATGATCACACACAGGAAATGCAGGAAATGTACGATATCGAATCTCGTATATATAATGCAGCTACTGATATGGAATTGTTCTATAACGACTATGATAAACCAATGGGGACTGTGCGAGATTTACCAGAAGGCGATTATATGACAGAAGCTATTCGGGAAGAATCGAATGTTACTGATGATACGGAAATAATCGGAATTAAATACTACTTCAAAAATAATTAACAGGTAACTGGAGTAAATGGCTCAGCTAAATTTAGCTGGGTCTTTTCTCTTTTGGTGTTAACAACAGTGGAACTCAATATTTTTTTGTCAAGGAGGATTAGTCTATGAAGAAAAAAGTAACAAAACTCTATAAAGACCATGAAGCTGGTTTCTTACTTGCGGTAGGAATTATTTGCGGCATAATGAGTGTTGTTGTTGGCGGGTTAGTGAGCGTTGCTATCGGAGGCTTAGTAGGTATTTCTATCGGAGGAGTAGTGGGTGGTTCCATCGGAGTTGCAGGTGGCATTGCTATCGGAAAGAAAATGGAACATGATCGTCTACAGGAAATTCTAATAAAGAATAGTGAGTATGAATCGCTCATACGTGTTGACGCTACTCGGGTATTATTCTTTTTTAATAGCCTTGATAAATCGATGGGGACTGTGGGAGATTTACTAGAAGGTGATACTATGACAGAAACGATTAGAAAACAACCATACATTACTGATGATACGGAAATAATCGGAGTCAAATACTACTTCAAAAATAATTAACAGACAACCACAGAGGGGTCTTGATTACAAGGCCTCTTCCGTTTTTTAAAATTCGCGAAATATACAAGGACTTTAATGAGAGGAGAGAGACAATGTCTTATTTATTTTTGTTTCAATCCCTCTTCGCATTTGTTGGCTATGCAAATGGAGAATGGAGGTATACTATGTTAGAGAACAAGTATAAGACAAACCTTAAGAAAAAAATCTTGGAAAGATTCCCAGGGTCTATGGTTTTTCACTTAGATCCTACAGAGTCACAGGGAAAACCTGATCTTTTGGTTTTGTACAATGACCGATGGGCGGCACTCGAAGGAAAAAAAGAGGAGAAAGCGCCACATCAACCGAATCAGGATTATTGGGTTGATGTGATGGATGCAATGTCTTTTGCGCGTTTCATCTATCCCGAAAACGAAAAGGAGGTGCTTGATGAATTATCTGAAGCATTCAAATCTTAAAGATTCGCATGCATACCTCGGTGCAAGTAAATACCATTGGCTGAACTACGACAAAGACAAGCTTATTCAGGTATACAAAAATCATTTGGCAAAACAGAGAGGAACCCAGCTCCATGCGTTTGCCGCTCAGTGCATCGCTCTCAATCAGAAACTTCCTGGTTCAAAAACAAAAACATTAAATATGTATGTTAATGATGCCATCTCGTTTCGAATGGTTCCTGAACAGATTTTGTATTACTCAGAAAACTGTTTTGGAACAGCAGATGCCATTTCAAATTTGGATTCAGTCGACAAGACGGGGGTGCTTAAAGTGTTTGATCTTAAAACGGGCATGGTTCCGGCACATGTGGAGCAGCTATTAATCTACAATGCTTTATTCTGTTTAGAATATAAATACGAACCAAAGCATTTGGACATTGAAGATCGAATTTACCAAACAGGACAGATCATCGCAGTTCAGCCGGATCCAAACGACATCAAAGCAATTTGCAATCAGATTATCGAGTTTGATGCAATCATTAACGAAGTGAAGAAAGAGGAGGGTCTGTAAAATGCCAGAAGCGAAATTCTGGGATCATCCAGATATTGGCGATTATTTTATGCACTTCGGAACTCCTCGTCATTCAGGAAGATATCCTTGGGGTTCCGGTGAAAATCCGTACCAGTCTGATCCGTTTCTTAGTAAAATCAATCAGATGAAATCTGAAGGGAAAAAAGAGACAGAAATTGCAGAGGCAATGAATATGTCTACAACAAGACTCAGATCCCAGATTCAGATCAAAAAAAGTCAGATCAGAGCGGATTTAGTACAGCAGGCTAAAAGTCTTAAATCAGATGGATTAAACACATCAGAAATTGCGAGAAGAATGGGATTTGCAAATGAATCCTCTGTAAGATCGCTTCTCAATACTGACTCTGAAAGAAGAATGAAAATTAGCGAATCTACCGCTAAAACTTTAAAAGAAGTGTGTGATGAGCGAGGGATGATCGACGTCGGCGCAGGCGTAGATCGCGAACTTGGAATTTCACCACAGAAGATGACTGAGGCATTGGATATGCTGAAAGCACAGGGTTATGAAGTGTATGGCGGACGTATTCCACAGGTTACAAACCCTGGAAAGATGACTACCATTAAAGTTCTTTGCCCTCCTGGAACAGAGCACAAAGAGATTTTCGACACCAACAATATCCATTCAATCAATGACTATACATCACATGATGATGGTGAAACGTTTGAAAAATTAAAAGCACCAACCAGTGTTAGTTCAGATCGAGTAGCCATTCGATATGCGGAAGATGGAGGTATCGAAAAAGACGGAGTTATTGAACTTCGTAGAGGAGTTGCTGATTTGGATCTTGGTGCAAGTCATTATGCACAGGTTCGAATCATGGTCGACGGATCACACTATCTCAAGGGAATGGCTGTTTATTCGGACAATCTTCCCGATGGTGTTGATATCATGTTTAATACAAATAAAGGTAAAAAGACTTCCAAAATGGATGTCCTTAAGCCTTTGAAGACAACTAAAGATGAGAACGGTAATACAGTTATCGATAAAGACAATCCTTTTGGCGCTCTTATCAAAGCGAATGGTCAGAGCGAGTATATCGATCCTAAAACTGGCGAAAAGAAACTTTCTCCTGTTAACAAAGTTAGAGAAGAAGGCGACTGGGATGAATGGGCGAAAAAAATACCGTCTCAGTTTCTCGCTAAGCAGAACAAAGAGCTTGCTCGTAAACAGCTTAATCTAACAGCAGCAGATGTTCAGGCAGAGTTTGATACGATCATGAACATGACCAATCCAACTGTAAAGAAGAAACTTCTTATGTCGTTTGCAAACAGTTGTGATTCGGACGCAGTTCATTTGAAAGCGGCAGCTCTTCCACGTCAGAGATATCAGGTTATCTTACCAATGACAACTGCAAAAGCAACTGAAATCTATGCCCCGAATTACAACGACGGAGAGAAAGTTGCTCTCGTTCGTTATCCACATGGCGGAACGTTTGAAATTCCAATTCTTACAGTCAATAATAAACTTGCGGAAGGAAACAGCGTCATTACTCGATCTGGCAAAGATGCAGTTGGTATCAATAGCGATGTTGCTGAACGTTTGTCAGGTGCCGATTTTGACGGCGACACTGTTATGGTAATTCCATGTAAGAAAGTAAAGATCACATCCAGTGAACCTTTGAAAGGACTTGTTGGATTTGATCCTAAACTTGAGTATGGTGCAGACAGTAAAGATCCTGTAAAAACAATCAAAGATTCTAATGGAAAAGAAAAAGAATACTATACAAGAAACGGTAAGATCTTCCAGAGAATGGCGAATACTCAGAATGAAATGGGAAAGATTTCAAATCTTATTACCGACATGACAATTAAAGGCGCAACGCCGGATGAACTTGCAAGAGCAGTTCGTCATTCAATGGTTGTTATCGATGCTGAGAAACACAAGCTTGATTATAAGAAGTCATATGCTGACAATGGAATCGCCGCTCTGAAGACAAAGTATCAAGGACATATCGACCCTGTCACAGGAAGATACAGTGAAGGTGCCGGAACACTCTTGTCAATGGCTAAATCAGAAACTTCGGTTCTTAAGCGTAGGGGATCTGCTAAGATTAACATGCCCGACAGCCCGGATTATAATCCGAATAAACCAATTGGATCTCTCATTTGGAAAACAGATCCTGATGCCACCTATGTGGATAAGAAGACCGGTAAGACTATCACCCGTACCCAGGCAAGCACCAAGATGGCTGAGACTGATGATGCTAGAACTCTCTCTTCTGGTTATGATATTGAGAACATCTATGCAGACTATGCCAATAAGATGAAATACCTGGCCAATGAGGCCCGTAAGGAGTATATGCTTACCAGGGATACCCCATACTCCCCTACCGCCAAGAAAACTTATGCGGCAGAAGTCGAATCACTTGACCGAAAGCTGAACGATGCAAGACTCAATGCACCAAGAGAACGTAAGGCACAGCTAATGGCTAACACGATCGTGAATAAAAAGAAGGCCATGGATCCAGACCTCACCAAGAAGGACCTCAAGAAGCTATCTCAGAAGGCGCTAACCCAGGCCCGTGTCGAGGTCGGGGCTCAGCGAACAGCTATCGAATTTACAGATCGAGAGTGGGAGGCAATCCAGGCCGGTGCCATCACTCATACCAAGCTGGAACAGATTCTCGATAGTGCTGATATGGATTCGGTTAAAGAGAAAGCCATGCCTAGATTTAGTATGGAGATCAGTGATGCTCAGAAGGCCCGTATCAAAGCAATGTCTGATGCTGGCTATACAAATGCAGAGATCGCCAAGCGACTGGGTAAATCAACATCAACCGTATCCAAGTATATCAATGCTTAGAAGAGAGGAGAACTGTAACAATGAAGAGAGTCGCTCTTACTACCAAAGACAATCCTTACAATCCTTTCACACAGTTCGATGAATGGTTTCTGTTTGATGTTGAGAAAGGATACAATTCTTGCGGTTATCTTGCCAGAATTACAGATGATTCTGAGTATGAAACCGAAGAAGAAGCAATGGTTGAAACAGAAAGAGCAATTGATGAAATTATTGCAAATGATTTCTTAAACATTTATACAAAAGTTTACAGTAATGAATACAAAAATGATGACTAAAACATAAGAAAAATATATAAAAGATGCGAAAAGTAAACGAAACAATGAAAAAAACGGAGCCGACGGCGAAAGAGTAAGACATAGGGGGAGGGTACCAAAAATACACCCCCTCCCTTCAT
>ERZ772876.395-NODE-395-length-60400-cov-4.282376_pt1 | contig 60400 bp, 47 predicted proteins | sample MGYA00580584_ERZ772876 | MGnify/ENA primary metagenome ERZ772876 (study PRJEB29015, sample SAMEA2737728) | human gut metagenome | biome: human gut; feature: human-associated habitat; material: faeces | place: China | collected 2012 ... | reverse complement strand
TCCTCGCGGAGCATTTTTATCGTATGGAAACGAAGTTTCCTATACGATAAAAAAACTGCCACCCGGCAGTTTCCCGTCAGATGGCAGTTTTCTATCGGCACTGTTTTCACAGCAGACCGAAAATGTTCCACTATTTCATTTCGTTCATCGCTTTTACAGGTTCAAAGCTGTCCTTCGCGGAAATTATTCTCCGTCGTAAGGAACAACGCTGCCCTTATAATTCTCGTTGATGAAGTCTTTGATCTCATCAGATTTCAGAATCTTTACCAGTGCCTGTACACCTTCGTTGTTCTCGTTGCCTTCCTTAACTGCAACCACGTTTACATACTGCTGGATCGCTTCGGAATCAGCAGACTCCAGAGCAACTGCATCTGCACTGGTCAGGCCAGCCTCCATAGCGTAGTTGCCGTTGATAACACCGAAGTCAACATCTTCCAGAGTACGGGCTACCTGCTCCGCTGCAAGAGGAACGATCTTGATGTTGTGAGGATTCTCAACGATGTCATTCTCTGTTGCGGTGATACCAGCTTCGGGATCCAGCTTGATCAGGCCCTCTGCCTCCAGTAACAGCAGTGCTCTTGCACAGTTTGTTGTATCGTTGGGAACTGCGATTTCAGCGCCGTCTGTGATTGCGTCAAGGTCGCTCTGCTTGCCGGGATACAGACCAAGAGGCTCGTAATGGATCTTGCCTGCGATCGCAAGGTGCGTTCCTTTTTCTTCATTATAGCTATTTAAGTAATTCACGTGCTGGAAGTAGTTTGCATCTACATCGCCGCTCTCCACTACTTCGTTAGGCTGTACGTAATCGGTAAATTCTACGATTTCCAGATCCCAGCCTTCTGCAGCCATCAGATCTTTTGCTGCTTCCAGGATTTCTGCATGAGGAACAGGAGTTGCTGCTACCGTAATGGTGCCTTTGGATTCCACTTCTGCTGCAGTTTCGGTGCTTTCTGCCTCGGTAGATTCTGCTTCTGCAGCTTCGGTGCTTTCAACAGCTGCTACAGTGCTCTCTGCTTCTGCAGCAGTATCTGTGCTGCTGCCGCAGCCTGCCAGCAGACCTGCGCTCAGTGCCAGTGTGCATGCCAGTGCCAGTACTTTTCTTTTCATAATATTCTCCTCTCTCGGCCGGATTTTCTGGTATCCGGAACCACTCTATGACTAAACAGAATATCCTGCCCCTCAATGGGTCAGTCTTCTGTCCAGTTTCTTGGATAAACGGCTGCCGACAATCTGAATGATCTGCATCAGAATAACAAGCAGTACAACCGTCGCCAGAAGGATTTTGGTATCCCATCTGGAATAGCCGTAACGGATCGCCACATCCCCTAAGCCGCCGCCGCCGATGGCACCGGACATTGCAGTATAGCCAAGCACAGTCCCCAGTGCAATCGTGGAACCGACGATCAGAGAAACTCTCGCCTCTCCGATCAGCACCTTAAAAACGATCTGCCAGATACTTGCACCCATACTCTGAGCCGCCTCAATCACACCCTTGTCCACCTCAAGAAGAGAAGACTCCACCAGACGGGCAATAAACGGTGCTGCTGCCAGTGTCAGTGAAATGATCGTTGCATTTGCACCATAGGATTTGCCTGTCACCAGACGTGCCAGCGGCGTTGCAAGCAGCATCAGAATCAGGAACGGAATGGATCTCGTAATATTTACGATAAAATCCAGGATCTTATACAGCACAGCCTTAGGCTTCAAGCCGCCCGGTGCGCATACAACCAGTAAAATTCCGATCGGGAGACCGATCACATATGCCATCAGGGTAGAGGCCAGCGTCATATAGACGGATGTGCCGGTAGCCTCGATCAGCATGCTAATTTCCTTGCTACTCAACATAATCCTTCAACTCCTCTACTGTAAGATTTTTTTCTCTCAGATACGCAATCATCTTGTCTGCGGTCTGATTTTCCTCCGGAAGCTGCAGAATCATCTGACCGGTTGCAATTCCGCCGATGTCCTGGGTATCCGCCATCAGAATATTGACGCTCGCCCTGCATTCCAGAACCATGTTCGCAATCACAGGTTCGAAAGAAGAGTTCTTCGTAAATACGATGCGGATGCAGCGGCGGCTCTTCATAATCGCCACCTTCTGATCCCCCTGAAATACCAGCTTCTTTGCAGCTCTGGACTTGGGGCTTGCAAAAACATCTGCCACTGTACCATTTTCTGCCAGCTCTCCTGCATCAATGATTGCCACATGGGTACAGATTTCCTGAACAACTTCCATGGAGTGTGTTATGATCACGATCGTAATGCCGTATTTTTCGTTAATATCCTTTAACAAAGCCAGAATTGACTTTGTCGTAGTAGGATCCAGGGCACTGGTCGCTTCATCACACAGCAGGATCGTCGGGTTCATTGCCAGCGCCCTGGCGATCGCTACTCGCTGCTTCTGTCCGCCGGACAGCTGTGCCGGATATGCTTTCTCTTTGTCGGAAAGCTCTACTACCTTTAAAAATTCCCTTGCCTTTTCCCGGGCTGTCTTTTTATCCACGCCCGCAATTTCCATCGGGAAGCATACATTATCCAGAACCGTCCGCTGCATCAGCAGATTAAAATTCTGAAAGATCATTGCAACATGCTTGCGCAGCTGTCGCAGCTGTTTTGCATCCAGGGTAGAAAGATCCTGTCCCTCCACATAAACAGTACCTTCTGTGGGCCGTTCCAGGAAGTTTAAGCATCGTACCAGCGTGCTTTTGCCTGCGCCGGACATACCGATGATGCCGTAAATATCACCCTTTGCAATGTCAAGACTGACATTTTTCAGCGCTTCCACCTTATTGTCTTTGACAGAAAACGTCTTACTGACGCCTGCAATCCGTATCATTGGTTCCACTTTTATCACTCTGCCTTCCCAGCATCCTCTCAGATGCCTGGTTTTTCAGGATTAGGTTCGGATTTCCGAACCATCACACATCAGCCTTTATCATATCACAAATCGTTTGGTTCTGTAAATATCCGATGCTGCCGAAACTGTGCATATATGCGCCGTTTCTTTAAACCTATTTGTTCGCTATGTTTATGTGTATAATAATCAGTCTCTCCTGTTTTGTCAACTATAAATTGCGATTTTTGAAAAATTTGTGATTATTCCGGGGCTCGCCACACCGGACTAGCGGCTCCGCCGCACGGTTCTTCCGCAATTATCCGTTTCTGCCTTCCTATATTGACTAATATGTAGTACAATCAGCGTAGCAAGGTATATAGGAAAAATTGAAATGCCTAACTCAAATAACACATTATGTTTAGATAAATTTTATCCGGAAAAAGATTTGAAAATAACAGATATTGTACAACAAAAGGATAAGATTTTAATACGAATGAAATTAATATCTAAGAGTTGCAAGTGTCCAAAGTGTAATTATTTCACAGATAAGTATCATGGAACTTATAATCGTAAAGTACAGGATTTGCCGATTTTGGGAAAAAGTGTCCAGCTTGAAATATGTTCCCATGAGTATGAGTGTGTGAACGATGACTGTGAGGTCACTTCTGTTGCTGAAACCTTTGATGGATTTCTTAATACTTATAGCCGCATGACAGAAAGATGTGCTGATTTTATATGTACGTTAGCTTTGGAAACCAGTTGTGAAGGTTGTGCTCGTATTTGTCGTACACTTGGAATTAAGACCAGCGGAGATACTGTAATAAGATTACTTTTAAGAAGATATGAATCTCTTCCCAATCTGGAAGTGGGTGATGTTATAGGTGTAGATGATTTTGCATATAAGAAGCGACATACATATGGAACCATTATTGTAAACGAAAAGACACATGAACCAGTTACATTATTGGATGGAAGAAACGGAGATACACTACGGGAATGGCTCAAGAATAATAAAAACATCAAGGTTGTTACTCGAGATCGGGCAAGTGCATATGCAAAAGTAATATCAGAAGAACTACCGGACGTAATGCAGGTAGCAGATAGATTTCACCTGCATCAGAATCTTCTGGAAGCAATAAAAAAGGCTTTAAATTATGAACTTCCTGCAACAATAAGTATTCCACATGATGATAAGTCTACTGATTTTGAGCAATCGTGTAAAAAAAATCGAATCCAATGTGGATAACTGTCCTGTTTTTTCAGAAAAACGTTATCAAATGATCTTCCAGATACAGAAATTTTTAAAAGAAGGCTGTAGTTACCGTGAAATCTCAAAGCGAATGGGAGTAGGTCGAAATACGATTGCTAAATATCGCGAAGGTGATCCAAAGGAATTAAGTATGTTCGGAATCCGGCAGAGCAAACTGGATCCTTATTATGATTTTATTATTCAATGCTTAGCTTCTGGATGGAGTAAAAGTAAAACGGTAAAAGCAATATATGAAAAGGGATATTCCGGTTCAACCAGTAATGCTTTTGAACAGTTGTGTAAAATAGAGAAAAAGAAAAATAAATGTTTTGAACCTCAGCCGTATGTCCGAACAATGACAGAATGTTTAAAGTATAAAACAGGTAGTACAGGAAAAGAGAAAGACTATATCACACGTGAAGGCGTATTCCGGCATATGTGGATGAATACAGAATTAACAGATGACCATAAAAAATATATTTATGATAAGTATCCAAATATCTGGGCACTTCATTGCTGCATAAAAGAGTTTCGGAATATTTTCAAAAACCGAAATGTTCCACTGCTTTATTTGTTTGTAGAGAAATATAGTAACAGTAGTATTAAAGCACTGAAGAGTTTTGCTGAAGGATTAAAGCGTGATATAGATGCGGTAGAGAATGCTGTTGCATATAATTTTAGTAATGGTTTTGTCGAAGGAACTAACAGCAGATTAAAAATGATAAAAAGGTCGATGTATGGTCGTTGTGGTAAGCAGTTACTAGAGGCAAAATTGAGATATACGAAAAGCAGCAAAAACGGATAATTGCGGAAGAACCCGCCGCACCGGAATATTCATTCAGGATGTTTATGCTTCTTTTTGGATTGTGTTCTGGTAAGAATAAGTTCCACTGTGGTATCGAGTTTATCCAGAAGAGAATTCACTCCAAGAAGACGTTGTACATTCAAATCCTTTGCACGAATCATAAAATCAATTTGATTTTCGATTGCATGAGCAAAGACATTGTAACTGGAAAATCTTCTGTCAGCAATGAAAATAGGGTGTCCTCCATAGGCATACCGATCCATAAGATGGCAGATGGCCTGAAATTCATTTTTTCGACGTCCGGGCTGAACTTCCAAATCAAGATAACGTTTAGAGCATACCTCATATAGGGAGATGGTATGAACCATGTTAAAACCAGATGCAGATTTACCATTTTGTTCATGGTAAGTATCTGGATTTTTAGATTCCTGGCAATATTAAACTCAGAGCCATCACAAGCGATGAGATAGTATTTATTGCGAAATTTTTCTAATGGGAATTTAATGTTAAATTCTCTTAAAAGATGGTGGAAAGCAGAAACTGACAGTTTAGAACGTTGCTGATAAAACGCAGAGCTAGTAGGAACAGAAGAGTCATAGTTAAAAAATTTGAGGAGCTCATGATTCATACTGCCGCTTTCCATGGAAATGATTAGACGCATCATTTTTTGAAAATCAAGCTTGCGTCTACGTAAAAAATCCTTATCTGGATTATTTACAAAAGAAGAAATTGAGAGGGACATCTCATCAATAATGTCCCAAAATGTAGTTTTGACAGTTTCAGGAAATGTCATAGTTAAACCTCCTTGAATTAGAATGAAATATAGTTCTAATTCAAGGGCCGCTCTCGTTACCTCATGAATTTATCCGTAACGAGAGCAGCCGCACATTTTGGTTGCTATGTCAACTACAATTTTAATTTTTTTGTTAGTGGTTTAAATTGATTTGAACCGATAAGCTTAACTAAGTGACATTGGTTCTGAACCGTTACAAAAATTGTATGTTACAGTCCACTCGTACCCAGCACCACCGCCATCGTACCGATCAGGATGCAAAGATCCGCCAGATTGAATACCACGCGATCGATCGCTGCGATTCCTGTTTTCAGGCTGACATAATCCACGACATATTCCCGCATCACGCGGTCGTAGGTATTAGAAAAAGCGCCGCCCAGTAAAAGCGATAACCCGGCCTTCAAAAGCTTTTTCCCGCGCATTCCAAGCGTCAGCACAAACACCACCAGCACTGCCACCGTCAGAAGAACGGACAGCAATGTCACCAGCTTTCGTTTTTGTTCTCCGAAATTTAAAAATGCGCCCTTGTTGTGATAGCGCCGCAGAACCGCCTTTCCATTTAAAATTTCCTTCGGCGTATCCAGCACGTCGTATTCTTCTACGTAATTTTTCATTCCCTCGTCAATCAGGAAGGATGCTGCAGCGATTCCTGCAAATTTGTAGTTATTCCGGATAATTTCCTGCAATTTCATCAAATGTCCTCCTCATGTCCAGTTGTCCGTAGCCCCATCTTCTGCTCGGGTATTCTTCCTGTGTCTGTTCCCGCGCACCGCGACTTAGAAACGTCTGGATTCCCCTTCCGGAAATCCTCGAGTAATTGTTCTCCGCAACGCACCACTGCATCAGCTGCGCACAGGCTCCTGCCGTAAGTGCAGCCGCCATAGAGCTGCCGCTGTAGGGGCCGTTTACCGTGCTGATCTCCACGCCCGGCGCCGCCAGATCCGGCTTGATCTCCCCGGTTCTGCCAAAGCCCCTGCCGCTGCGGTAATAAAAGCTTCCGTTTTCACTATTATAAAAAGTGACCGTCACCGCATCTGTCGTATAGGAGGGAACTGTGAGCGTCACATCCGGGTCTGGAACCAGAAAAAACAGCTCGCCACTTCGAAACTGCTGCGGTGCAAGCCAAATATCAAAAATACTTTCCGGAAATACCCGTGCTCCACGGATTAAAAATGTCCAGACGCCGGGAGACGGTGCTGTAAAGCGGATCAGCATCAACTGATCTCCGGTATTGCGTTCGTTTGCAGTATCTGTAATCTGTATCCGCGTCTTTTCATAGACAAACGTGTATTCCACTGTGCTGCCCAGACCAAATTCCACCTCCGGCAGCTGCTCCCCGCCGGGTGATCGAACCGCAAGCCGGAACACTGACGGCTTACTTCCCCATAGCTCCGCCGTAAATCCTGTGACGCCTTCTCCGACCCGAAGCTCCACCTGCTGCTGATTTTCGGTCAATCTCCCCCGAAAATGGCCCGCCGTGTTTCCTTCATTTCCACCCCCGATCACCACCGCCTGTGAAACGCTGCGCGCGATCCTCTGCAAATACTCCGAAAACAACGAAACGCCGCTGTGGCTTCCAAAGGACGTCCCCAACCCCAGGCAGATCACAATCGGACGGTACAGCGGGATCACAAACTGTTGCACATATTTCACAGCGAGCAGAATATCGTCTGTGCTGTATGCCGGTTCTTTGTCCGCGATCCGATAATAATCCCGAAGATATTGTTTTGCCGGGCGAAGCTTGACTGCTACAATCTCGCAATCCGGCGCTGCACCGGTAAACAGGCTGCCCTCTTCCAGACGGCTTCCCGCCGCGACGCTCGCCACTGCGGTTCCATGTCCAATTTCATCTTTTTCCGGCACCAGGCTGTGCGGATCTTCCAGCTCCAACGCCCGGTCGATCTGTTCCCGGACGTATTCCGTTCCATATAAAAAACCCTCCGGCGACTGTCCGCTCTGATCTGTCTGATCCCAAATCGCCAGAATCCTGCTGCTGCCATCAGAATAGCGAAATACCGGGTTTTCATAAGAAATCCCGGTATCGATAAACGCCATCACTACCCTGCGCCCCGTCAACTCCAGCGGGGGCCGCTGCTGTGCCAGAATCCCGGAGCCCTCCAACGGTTCTGCCCGAAACGTCCGACTTCCCGCCGCTGGGAACGCACCGAGGCAAAACAGCTGTGGAAGGTAGCGATACAGGTAATTGACCGGAGAAAACGGCAGCACCGCAGACCGATCCAGATAATAAATTCCCAGAGTTCCATCCACCTGCTGATAGCAGAAGGCTTCGTCCTCCTGATCTGCTTCCTCCAGCACATAGTCCAGCAAAATACTCATATAATCTTCAGAAAGAATTTTTTCCCGACAGTTCATCTGTCTCCTTTGGACACAGAATTTTCCCCCTGTGCCCTGCGGATTTTATATCAGCATATGCGCAGTATTGCTGATATGTTCCTGTAGTATTCCGTTGAACTCTCAGCTTTCGAACATTTTCTTCATGCAGTTCAAAGTTCAAGCTTCTTTCGTTTCCGCCGCTGCGATCTGTTTCATCTGATCCCGCTCTTCCAGCGAATAACCGTTACTGCGGATATCAATCAGCGGTCCACCGGTTCCCCGGATATAATCTCCGGTAATCGTCACGCGTCCGATATTGTCATCCTTCGGAATTTCATACATGATATCCAACATAAATTCTTCAATAATCGAACGAAGCGCACGAGCACCGGTATCTTTTTCCATCGCCTTGTCTGCAATCGCTTCCAGTGCATCGTCGGTGAACTCCAGCTTCACCTCGTCCAGCTCCAGAAGCTTCTGATACTGTTTCAAAATCGCGTTTTTCGGCTCTTTCAAAATCCGTACCAGCATATCCCGGTTCAAGCCCTCCAGCGTGCAGATCACAGGGAGACGGCCCAAGAACTCCGGAATCATGCCGAATGTCCGCAGATCTTCCACTTTTACCATGGAAAGGATATCCTTTTCCTTATCCCAGCGATCCTTTAACTCCGCATCAAAGCCGATCGAGGTCTTTTTGCGCAGCCGCTGTTTGATAATCTCTTCCAGATCCGGGAACGCACCGCCGCAGATAAAGAGAATATTTCTCGTATTGACTGTTGTGAGCGGAACCATCGCGTTTTTGCTGTTCGCACCGACCGGAACCTCCACGTCTGCTCCCTCCAACAGCTTCAGCATGCCCTGCTGCACCGATTCCCCGGAGACATCCCGGGAAGTCGTGTTGTGCTTGCGTGCGATTTTATCGATCTCATCGATAAAGATGATGCCCTGCTCCGCCTTATCCACATCGTTGTCCGCTGCAGCGAGAAGCTTGCTCACAACGCTTTCGATGTCGTCACCAATATATCCCGCCTCTGTCAGGGAGGTTGCATCCGCAATCGCCAGCGGAACGTCCAGAAGCTTCGCCAGCGTCTTTACCAGATAGGTCTTACCACTGCCGGTAGGTCCGATCATCAGGATATTGGACTTTTCGATTTCAATCTCATCCATTGTGCCTGTGGCAACCCTCTTATAATGGTTGTAAACTGCTACGGAAATGACTTTTTTGGCATATTCCTGACCGATCACATACTGATCAAGCTGCTCTTTAATCTTATGTGGTGCGGGAATGGACTTTAAATCGATCAACGGCTTTGTGCCGGTTCCTTTTTTCTTGATCTTCTGCTTCTGCGGCATCCCGTCGTTCATGAAATCCGCAAGATTGATGAAGCTGATGTTCGGGAAGCCTCTTCTGTTGCCCGAGGATTCATCGGAGTCATTCTTGGAATCGTCGTCCGCATCGGATGCCTCCAGAATGTCAGCGGCAGTGTTGTCGGATGCGTTGCTTCCATCCTGTGCGTCAGTTGTTTCTGCGTCAGTTGTTTCTGCGTCGCTTTTTTCGTTTCCGCCGCCTGCAGATTTCTGTCCTGACGTTCCATTCGACTTTGTCGGATCTCCATACGGATTGAACGGATTATTCAACATGTTCATGAACATCGGATTATTCATCATCTGCTGATAATCAAACTGACTTACCGCATCCATCGTCTTGTGCATACAGTCGTCGCAGATACAGATGTTATTCGGCAGGTGGAACATTCTTCCCGCCTTGCTTTCCGGTCTGCGGCAAATATAACAAATATCTTCAAATTCTTTTTCATCCATAGTCGGTTACCTCATCTTCCGCTTTCTGCTATCAAAAGTATAATGCAGGATCGTTCCTGAGACAAGTAAACTTTCTCTAAACAACTGTCTCCTGTACAGAAATGGCTACTGTTCACACGCGCTATTCGCAAAACCGGGATGACTGCAGCTCTCGCCCAGCCATCCCGGTTCCGTTCTTTATCTCTGTTTGCTTTCCTGTGCAGCCTTGCTCGCCGCATTGATCTGGTCATAGGAAGAAAGCGTGACTGTCACGTTTTTCTGCTGATAACCGTTTGCTGAATTTACCATAATCGTAATTTCAACGCTCTCCCCAGCTTTATAATACTGCATCTGCTTCGTCAGCTCTTCCTGATTCTGAACAGTTACGCCGTCAAACGCCACCACAATGTTGCCGCGCACCAATCCGGCAGCTTCCGCACCGGTTCCGGAATAAACCTGCGCCACAAAAATTCCCTGCGGCATACTGAAGTTCTCGGACAAATCGCTCGTCACATTGATGCAGGAAATTCCAAGATATCCACGCTCTTCCTCGGAATATTTCGTCCGCGTCTGGCGTTCCATCAGATCTTCAATAATCGGTCTTGCCGTCGAAATCGGAATCGCGTAACCCATTCCCTCGATTGACGAGCCGCCGATCTTATTGGAGTTAATTCCAATCACCTCGCCCCGCATGTTCAGCAGCGCGCCGCCGGAGTTACCGGGGTTGATCGCTGCATCCGTCTGAATCAGAGAAGTTCCTTCTTCGGAATTGCTGTTCTCTATCTTACGGTTCAGTGCACTGATAACGCCTGTCGTCACAGACTGTCCATAGCCCAGTGCATTACCGATCGCAATGGCCGGTTCACCGATTTTCAGGCTGTCCGAATCTCCCATCCTTGCAATGCAGATTTCCTGTTTTGTGCTGTTCGCAATGGTATCCAGTTTTACTGCAACGACTGCAAGGTCTGCGGAAGCATCGGTACCCTTTACCTGCGCTTCTACGGTTTCCCCGTCGATAAACTGAACATACAGCTGCTCTGTGCTGTCCACTACATGATTGTTGGTAACGATCAAAAGCTCCTGCTCGTTTTCTCCAATGATAATCCCGGAACCGCTTGCCGTCTCATCCTGGGAATAAGTCTGTCCCCAAAAATCCTGTACCGTCTGTGTAAAATTATTCGTAATCGAAACGCACGCCGGCATTACCGCTTCTACGACCTGCGTTACATCCGTTACAACTGCAGATGCGCTCTGCTGCTGTGCAATTTCCGATGCTGCAGCAACCTGTCCCTCTCCCGTTGTTGTATCCTCTGTCATGGACGAATCTCCGGATAGTCCTGCTTCAGAGCGTTCGGGACTGTCTGTTGCTGCATGATTTCCGTCATCTTCCTGATTTTTTGCATCATCTCCTGCATCCGGAGCTACCTCCAAAACGCCGACCGACGCGGAATCCAGCTGATTTGCCGATCGGATCGAATAAACTCCGATCAAGCCGATTCCAATGCAGACGCAAACAAAGATGACGACAAGTGCGCTAACAGCAATCCATTTGCCCGCAGAATCTCCTTTTTTGGGAGCAGGCGTCTGCTGTACGCCTGGCTGATAGCCATATTTCTGTTTTGAGTCATCGCCCCGGTATCTGTCGTTATAATAATTTTGATATTCGTAGCGGCTGCGCGAGGGCTGCGCGCCCTGGTCAGCGTCCGATGCGCTGTTGAATGTGTCCTGCGTATTGTCGGATGTGTCCTGCGTGTTGTCGGATGCGTTCTGTGCGTTATCCGCCGCACCCGTGCTTCCACTGCTATATGCCGATGTGTCATCGGACACGCCACTGTACGCCGACATATCCGACGCATCCGTTTTCTGTGCACTGTCCGTGTATTCCTGTTCGCCGCTCTCCGGCGCTGTGTCGTCCCTATGCTCCTGTCCGGTTGTTTCTTCCGGGTCGTATCCGTAACCCATGTTGTGACCTCTTTTCTCATTCGCTGCCGTATCCGGTGCGCCTGCTTGCTCTGCAGACAGTATACCGAATAGTTGTGTCCATTCTGTGAAAAAAGCCGCTTCCGGAGTTTTTCGGAAACGACTTTTTATGTCTTATTCTTTCTCCTGCTTCCAGTAGCCTTTCTGCAAACTGCAGAAGCGAACCAGCCCAGGCGGAAGCTTCTGGTATTTTTTACCGAAACGGTAGCCCAGCCATTTCATGCCGCTCTGCCAGATCAGCTTCGGCAGAAGCCACGGTGCGGTTTTTGCAAGATAAACGGCGGTCTTTTTGACCAGCTTCATGCCCTCGCCCTCCGGCGGCACACCGTCAAACACAGCCGGGTACTGCACATGGGATACACCGAGGTCAAAGTTTCTCGTAAACTGCTGCCAGGCGGAATAATTGTGGGAATGAATCACCTTCGCATCCGCTGCATAGGCAATCCCATAGCCCGCCTGAATCGCTGCGGCAGCATAAATCATATCCTCGTTAAAAATCGTATGATTCACGAATCCGCCCAGCTGTTCAAAAATATGGCGCTTATAAGCGGCGCAGACGTTGGAGCAAAAATACGTCTTGATTCCGAGCCTCAAAAGATCCGCCTTTGTTTTGACCGACGGCTGCTCCGGGTAATTGAACTGCCTCGTATAGCGTTCCATTCGGCTGCAATTTTCTTCCGGAAGTTGTCTTGCATAGGCGGCTGCGATTTTTTCATCGGAAAACAAGGCCTTGCACAGCTCCTGCGTCAGATACGCATCCGCCGGAAGTGCATCCTGCGTCATGCAGACAAACACCTCCGCATCCGAATTGGAAACAGCGAGGTTCCGCGTTTTTCCATGATCGAACTCATCCTGAGAGATATGGAACAGCATCGCTTTTGGATGCTCTTTTAAAAATGTGTCGCAATCCATCAGCGCTTCAAACGCTTTTTTTTCGGTATTTACAATTACAATCCGGTTCACCGCAAGCACCTGCTTCTCCAGCTGCTCCATCAGCGCCAGAAAACGTTCCTTCGGGTGAAATGTCGGAATAATAACATCTACTTTTACAGAATCCATATTTTACTTTTTCATATACTGGCTGGTGTCTGCCTGTACCTTCTGGCTGTACTGTTTTACCTGATCGGAAGGTTCGTACTCGGTTACGTCGAACAGCAGCTCATGGAGCTTGACAACGTTTGTTTCCAGATCCAGCGGGATGACACAGGAGCCCTTCTTGCCAACTGTGCCGGTTGTACGACTATCCTCGAACGGCACGCCGTCCTGTGCTACGATCTGATAGTTTGCAACGTCGGACAGGATAGAAGCCATTTCCGTCACGTCCAGGTTGGTGTATACATTTTCCATCACCTTGTTCAGGATCGATACCAGAGTAGTCGGGCTCATGGTCTTTGCCTTATCCATACATGCCATCAGCACTTTCCGCTGACGCTCTGCACGGCCAAAGTCATCGCCAACATAGCGGATACGGCAATATGCGGTTGCCTGCAGACCGCTCAGTGTCTGCATACCGGAATGCGTAACCTTTACAATGTTTTCGTTCAGCGCATCATTTTCATTTTCTACGAACATGCTTCGCTGATAGTTGTTCAGATGGTCGATTTCGTTATCGTGCACGTCAATGTCTATGCCGCCCAGCTCGTCAATGGTCTCGATCAGCGCATCAAAGCCCACTGTCACATATTCCGTGATATCCAGGTCGAAGTTCATATTCAGCATGTTGATGGCCTGCTCCGGACCGCCCTGGGCATATGCCGCATTCGCTTTATTGTAGCTGTCCGTTCCGAGATTTAAGTAGGTATCACGGTAAACGGAAACCAGCTTAACGTCTCCGGTGTCCTGATTGATAGACGCGATCATGACCGTGTCGGAACGGGAGCCCTTGCCGAGCTTGCCCTTTCTGGAATCCACGCCAAACAGTGCGATATTACGGTAGCCTTTCATTTCCTTATTATTTTCTACCTGCGGGTTTACCACAATATCTTCTTCATTGATCTTAATCTTGTCGATCTTCGTTACCATATTGACGCCGACAATCGCAATCAGTAAAACGATCAACGCTACGATTTCCACTGCAAAGAAGATGATTCTTCTTCTCTGTTTTGCCTTACGCTTCTTTGCAGACATCTTTTTTCTGCTGCTGGAACTGCCACTTCTCTGCGGTGCTCTCTTAGAGCTATTTGTACCTGTTGACATGTTTTCCTCTCCTTGTGTTTTTTTCACGCATTCGAATCAATACGCGTTTTCGTTGATAAATCCTTTAAAAATAGTTAAAAACATGATTTTGAAATCAAAGCTCATGCTCCAGTTTTCAATATAATAAATGTCATACTCAATTCGTTTGCGAATCGACGTATCTCCCCGGTAGCCGTTGATCTGCGCCCAGCCGGTCAGCCCCGGACGAACCTGGTGCTTGATCATATAACGCGGAATCTCTTCCTTAAACTTCTCAACATACTGCGGGCGCTCCGGTCTGGGACCTACCAGACTCATATCCCCGATCAGGATATTGATCAACTGCGGCAGCTCGTCGATGCTGGTCTTGCGCAGAATCCGCCCAACCTTTGTGACACGGGGATCGTTTTTCGTCGTCCAGCCTTTCTTTTCTTCCGTGGTGTCCTGAACATACATTGTACGGAATTTGTACATTTTAAACACATGATTATGTCGTCCGATTCTCTCCTGGCTGAAAATAATCGGTCCCTTACTCGTCGCTCGGATCAAAATCGCTACGATCAAAAGAAGCGGCGATGTCACAATCAGCCCGCAAAGCGAACCCACAATATCCACGGCGCGCTTTGCAACCGCATTTAATGTGTTGCTCAGGGGGACGTAGCGAATATTGATGACCGGCAATCCGCCAAGATCCTCCGTATAAGGCTTACCCGGAATCAGGCTATTATAGTCCGGAATAAACTTCGTATGCACGCCGGATTTTTCACAGAGATTGACGATCTCTTCCAGACGGTCGTAGTCCTGCAGCGCAAGGGTCACAGCGATCTCATCCAGTTTGTTTTCCGGCAGGATAAAGGGCAGGTTATCGATGGAACCCAGCACCTTGACTCCCTTGTAAACCGCGCCTCTCGGCACATTATCGTCCAGAATGCCCCGCACCATATAGCCCCACTGGGGATTGGCGATAATCCGGTCGATATAGGCTTCCGCCGCGCGAGAATACCCCACCAGCAAAATGTGTTTCAAATTATAACCGCGTTTGCGCATCAGATGCAGGATTCTACGGATCAGCGCACGCACCAGAATTCCTGAAATCGTATTGATGGTGGCAAATAATGCCAGCATGCCGCGGGAAAAATGCTGCAGCTCGCGGTCGATGGAGTTGGCAAGGTATAACCCCGCAAGAAACAGGACAATTCCGATCAGATTCGCCCTGATAATATTCAGTATTTCATTTTCCGGGCGTTGTACACGCTTCGGCGTATACAATTTGTTCCAGTAATAAAGGATCAGGTAACCGGGCACAACAAAATAAAGGGCGGAAAAATAAATGCCCATGTCCAGTACACCTATTTCTTTATCTGCAAAGCGGCTCCCGAACATCAGCCACCAGGCCAACAGATAGGAAGCTGCTGTAACCACGGCGTCTACAACAACATGAAGCCGGTTCAAATAACGTTGATTATCCTTTATCATTACGGCTCGTCCCCATATTCAAAGTGTAGTATACAATACCTTCCAGCAAAGCACAAGGATTTTTACAAATCCCACAGGTGAACTGTAACACTTGTGTACGCCTACAGTCACCGCTTACACACGCCGAAACAGGTTGACCCACAGCTGTAGCTGCAAACTGCAATAATGCAGCAAATTTCGTCCTGTAAAGGGAACCTTATGGGCGCGTCCCGCTTTCGAAGCGGACAGGCAGATTCCCGCCCGGATTCCTTTTGCGTAAGTCGCCCCAAATCCTTTCTGGATAAAAAACAGCTGTTTCATCAAAAATCCCGCCAGCAAAAACGGCAGATTCAGGATCAGCTGCAGCAGCGGCATATTTTTATAGATCAGATAAATATTGTTTCTCGAAGAATGCGTCACCTTAAACGCATTGTACCGCGAACCGGTAGAACCGCTCCCCGCGTGATAGACGACTGCAGCCGGCTCTGTGACATTTTTCAGCCCGAAAATCTGCGCCCGGTATCCGATATCCACATCTTCCAGGTATGCAAAATGAAGCTCGTCAAACCCTCCGATCTGCTCCAGGTGTGCCTTGCGGTAGAGTGCCGCCCCTGCACAATTGGAAAAAACGCGCTTTGGCGCTGTGTAATTGGAAGAAGGCCTTCCTTTGCCAATCGCATACGCCCAGCCAAATGCCGAGTACAGATCCCCCGCCGTATCGACAAGCTCCGGTTCCTTCATCGAAAGCATCTTCGCCCCGACTGAAAAAATCTTCTCATCCGCTTCCATTGCCCTTTCCAGACGTTCCAGACAGAAACGGTCTGTTTTTGTATCGTTATTTAAAAGAAAAACATAGGGTGTAGCAGCAGCTTCAATTCCGGTATTGACTGCCGTACAAAAACCCTTATTTTCCGAAAAACAGATCAGCTTCACCTGCGGAAAATGCCCCTGTATCCACGAAACACTTCCGTCCGTCGACCCGTTATCCACAACGATCACGGCGATTTCCACTGTGCTCTGAAGCAGGCTGTCCAGACAGTCCTGCAGAAAATGTTTTCCGTTATAGTTCGGTATTACCACGGTCGTTTTCATCCACCGATTTTGCTCCTCATGTTTCCTGTGTTTGCCGTCCGCGCGAGGGAGAGCCTCAGAGCGCGGATCGCCTGCCTACGCAGCAACAAAGCCGCCTGCCGCGGTGCGCTCTATCTGCGGCTTACGCCTGCGGATCCCATAAAATCCCATACCCTGCCGCTGTCGCTTCTTTACAAAATTCCATACTCTTTTGAAGGATCTTTGTTTCCTGCGCTGCCGTCGGAAGCCCCTGGCAGGCTTCTTTTAATTCCGCTATCGTCTGCGCGTAACGCTCCTTTAATGCGCTGCAAACCTCCATGCTGCGCAGATCTGCTGCCGGTGCGCTCTGCTGCAGCGCTGCACGGTGCATCGGTCCGGAATATCCTTTCCGAAGCCCTGCATACCGCATCAAACCGTCGTTTTCATACAGTCCGCTCACCAGGAAGCCTTTCGGATGCCGGATGCCAAAAATATCCCTGCCGCCCGGCAGAGGCTTTGCCCAAATCCCGATTTCCGGGCGCTGGCAAAATACACTGTCTTCATAGTCTTCCCGATAAAAGCCAAGATGTTTCAGCCCGCTCACTGTCGCCTTCCAGCCTTTTCGAAGACAATAATCTTCCAGCGCACGCTGCCCCGCCTCGTAAGCGTAGCGCTTGCTCTGCGGGTTCGATGCCGTAGACGCTTCATGGCAGCGCCAGTGGTACAGCACCTTCGGCACATGCACAAACTGTCCGCCTGCCGCATAGGCCCGCAGCATCAGATCGTAATCCTGCGCCCCGTCAAATCCGCTGCGCAGCTTTAATTCTTTCAAAAATGCCGTTTCGATCACCGTAAAATGACAGATATAATTGTTGGTTAAAAGCAATTCCCCGTCAAAATCCGGCTTGAAATTCGGCTCATAGAAGCGGCTCGCCGCTCCGTCGCATTTATCTTCATCGGAAAACAGCACAAGCTTTTGTTTTCCGCGCTTTTTTTCTTTTTCCAGACAATCCGCCATCTCCCAGAGCGCATTCGCAGTCAGCAGATCGTCGTGATCCAGCAGACCGACCGCGTCTCCCGCTGCAAGTTCAATTCCTGCGTTCGTATTAGCGGAAATTCCTTTGTTTTCGGAAAGGGTGCAGAGCATGATGCTCTGATCCTTCCATTCTGCAAGATTTGATGCATCTGCCGCTTCCCGAAGACAGATTCCGTTCTTTTTTGCCCAGGCCTGTACAGACTCTGCCGTGCCGCCCGCATCTGCTACAATCAGTTCCCAGTGCGGGTACGACTGCTTCGATACGCTGTTAAGCATCGCTTCAAGATGCTCTTTTTTCGTCCGGTATGCCGGAACGACGATACTGATGCGCAAGGAAGCAGAATGCTCCCGTTGGAACGAAAGTGTCTTTTCGTCCGGCTCCTGCCAGGTATAGACCTCCTGTTCCTGCCCAATCCGCTCCAACACCGCCCACACGGCATTTCTGATTCCGTTTTTCTGCAGATAATACCAGGTTTTTTTCAGATTGGATAGGGAAAAAACAGACATCCGTCGAACTCCTTTTCCTGCTACAGACGCCTGCGCGTGCCCAAGTGCCGGAAAACTCCGACACCGGGCACGCGCCGTGTCCTTTTGATTCGTGATATAAACCCTATGCCAGAGCGCATGCTGCATTTTCGCTGCAAAATACGCTGCCGGTGCTCCGGCTTTTTCTTTTACAGAATTGCCTTCAGGTCAGCGGTCAGCTTGTCAACCTTTGCCTGTGCATCTTCCAGGCTGGTTCCCTTTACGCCCATATAGAATTTAATCTTAGGCTCGGTTCCGGAAGGACGTGCACAGCACCAGGAATTGTTGGTCAGTTCAAAGTACAGAACGTTGGACTTGGGAAGTCCGGTCGGACGAACCGCGCCGGTTGCCATATCTTTAACCTGATCCTTATCGTAGTCGCGCATCTCTACAACCTGCAGGTCGCCGAAATTCTTCGGAGGATTGCTGCGAAGCTTATCCATCATTGCGGAGATCTGGGCTGCGCCGTCGATTCCCTTCAGGGTGATGGCATACTGGGTTTCTTTGTAGTAGCCATATTTCTCATACAGTGCAAGCATCTGATCCCAGCAGGTCATGCCGTGCTTCTTGCACCATGCAGCGGTCTCACACAGACACATTACTGCAACAATCGCATCCTTATCTCTTGCATGGGTGCCTGCCAGACAGCCGTAGGACTCTTCCAGACCGAATACATAGTGGCCTTTCCCAGCCTGCTCCATCCATTTGATCTGCTCGCCGATATACTTAAAGCCGGTCAGGACTTCTCTTAATTCTACGTTATAATCTGCTGCAATCGCAGCTGCCATGTTGGTCGTAACGATGGTGGATACCATAACAGGATCAACCGGCATCCGGTTGGTAGCGGTGCGCTCGCGCAGGATGTACTCTGCAATCAGCATGCCAGACATGTTGCCGGTGAAGGGCATGTACTCGCCGGTCTTGGAATCCTTTGCATAAATGCCGAGACGGTCTGCATCCGGGTCAGTAGCCAAAACGATGTCTGCGTCCACCTTCTTTGCAAGCTTTAATGCCAGGGTAAATGCCTTGGGATCTTCAGGGTTCGGGTAATCCAGCGTCGTAAATGCAGGATCGGGACGTTCCTGTTCGGGAACAACATAAACGTGCTTGAAGCCCAGCTCAGCCAGAATTCTTCTGACGGGCTTGTTGCCGGTACCATGGAACGGTGTGTACACGATTTTCAGTTCATCCGCTACTTCTTTGATGATTTCGGGATGAATGATCTGTTTCTTTAACTCTTCCATGTAGGCAACGTCGATTTCTTCGCCGATGTACTGATACAGACCGGCTTCGATGGCATCGTCCTTGGACATGGTTTTTACCGTATGGAAATCGGTTACATGCTCTACCTCGTCGATGATCTCATGATCCTTGGGGGCAGTTACCTGTGCACCGTCCTCCCAGTAAACCTTGTAGCCGTTGTATTCCGGAGGATTGTGGCTCGCCGTTACAACGATACCGGAAATACAGCCTAAGGTACGCAATGCAAAGGACAGCTCAGGTGTCGGACGGAGTTCATCGAATACATACGCCTTAATGCCGTTTGCAGCCATGCACAGTGCAGCCTCATCTGCAAATTCAGGAGAATAATAACGACTGTCGTATGCAATTGCAACGCCCTTGTCAGCGCCGCCCTGCTTTAATATGTAGTTTGCCAGACCCTGTGTTGCTTTTCTGACAGTATAAATATTCATCCGGTTGGTTCCGGCTCCGATCACACCGCGCAGACCGCCGGTACCAAACGCCAGATCCTTGTAAAAACGATCTTCAATCTCCGCCTGATTATCTGCAATTTTGCGGAGCTCTTCCTTGGTTCCTTCATCAAAGTAGGAATCCTCCAGCCAGAATTTGTACTGATCCATGTAATTCATCGCTTTTGCTACCTCCATCTTTTCTGATGCCTGCCGTCTCTTACGTCCCTACCTGTCAGTCATTCCTTGGCTGCAGTGCATCTTCTTTAAGTCAGTATACACTATTTTTTCAGACCCGTAAAGAAAAGTCAGATTTATCTAACGAAAAATTCGGGTTGAAATAAGGATCTCCGGCTTCCAGCTCGGCTTTCCATTTGTTGCGGAAGCGTTCGGACTCTTCGTTATACCGTTTTGCTTTTTCTCCCTGATCGTCTAATCCTCTCGAAATCGATTCGAAATGATACAGCTCGGCAAAGGGCGTAAAGACGTTCAGATAACCAGCCTTGCGCAGCTTCAAACAGAAGTCCACATCGTTTAATGAAATTTCAAAGCTCTCATCCAGACCGCCGACCTGCTCATAGAGCGATTTTTTCACCAACAGGCAGGCTCCGGTTACTGCCGTCATGTCCTGCGCATAGCACAGACGTCCCATGTATCCTAAATTTTCCCGCTTCTGGCGGTAATGCACATGTCCTGCCGTCCGATGCGCGCCAAGCCCGATCACGACGCCCGCATGCTGGATCGTTTTATCCCCATAGTAAAGCTTTCCGCCGACTGCGCCGACATCCGGGCGCTGCGCATACATCAGAAGCTCTTCCATCCAGTTGATCGTAATTACCTGCGTATCATTGTTTAACAACAGCACATAGTCTCCGGTCGCAAGAGAGACGCCGAAATTGTTGATTTTCGAATAATTAAATTTACCCTCGAAGGTCACCACGCGGATCTGCGGATTATTCTGCAGCTCGTCATAGTAGGAAAAAATCTCCTTCGTCTCGCTGTTGTTCTCCACGACAATGATCTCGTAATTTTCCCAGGTCGATTTTTCCACAATGGAGCTGATACAGCGGCGCAGGTCTTCCACATGATCCTTGTTTGGAATAATGATAGAAATCTTCGGTTCCCCGATAATTTCATAACTGATTTTAAAAATCGTCTCAAAGGCGCGGGTGCTGGTAATCGTAAAGTTTTTGAAGCCGTGTCTGCGCAAATGATCCGCAACCGCGCCTCTCGCTGCTTCGACCACGTAAGGCTTTGCCTCGATATTGCCCGCAACACTGCCTGCATGGGAGCGCCAATAATACAGAAGCTTTGGCACATGGACGATGTGCTTCGCATTGTCCGTCAGGCGCAGAATCATGTCATGATCCTGGCTGCCGTCAAATTTTGTCCGAAACAGCTCCGTGCCATCCAACAGCTCTCTGGAAAATACGCTGAAATGACAAATATAGTTGTTCGCGCGCAGGTTGTCGATTGCATAATCCGGTTTGAAGTGCATCGTGATCATCTTGTTGATGTCCGGGCTCTTAAACGTCGCCTCATCACAGTAAATAAAGTCCGCATCCTTTTCGTTGATCGCCTTTACATACTCGTAAAGTGCGCAGGGATGCAGAATATCGTCGTGGTCAAACAGCCCGATAAACTCGCCGGATGCAAGCTTATAGCATTCGTTCGTATTGCCCGAAATGCCCTCGTTTTTGGCAAGCTTCTGATAAACGATTCTCGAATCCTGCGCCGCCAGCCTTTTGCAGTATTCGCCGACATAGGCGTGCGCATCGTCCGAACCGTCCGCCAGACACAGCTCCCAGTTTTTGTAGGTCTGCCACTGGACGGAGCCGATCATCTCGGTTAAAAAGCTTTCCGGCGTGTTCCACAACGGAACAAGAATACTGATCTTTGGCATCCGTTCAAAGACAGCTGCCTCCTGCTTCTGTCTTTCCTCTGCGGAGGGAAAGCTCCGGGTGCCGTAATGGGTCATCGCCTTCTTTTCCCAGGATTTATAGCGTACCTTTGCAATCACGCCCGACAGGCTGCCGCAATTTTTCAAACGGTCCTTCTGGCGGATCACAAAATGCATGCACTTTCTGGCAGGGCCGGACGCTTTCCAGATCGGATTGTTTTTGATGCGGTTCAATTTGAACTGCAGATCGTCCACCTGATCCTCCAGCTCAGCGACCCGGTTTGCCAGATAAACGGCTTTATAATGTTCTTTCTCGTAAGCGTCCTGATAGTCCTTTTTTTCTTCCATGATTTTATTATTTCCTCACTGTAAGCATTTCCGGACTGAAGCGGTAAAGCTTCTGCCGCGAACAGGTATCTTCCCACAAAAAGCCGATCAGATAGTCTCCCTCCGGCAAGCTGTCCCGATCGAAGGTCACGCACACGCCCGGCAACTCGGTATGGACAATTCCGTGCAGATTTTCGTCGATATCCGGACGGAACTGCCTCGTACAGGGAATCCTCCAGACCTCGCCCCGATCCTCAGGAATCGCTTCCGTACTGGAGCCGGGCGCAATATAGCCGGTATCCACCTTCTTTAACAACAGGGAAAAATCGTACCGACAGTTGTCAACCTGCAGTGCCCACGTCCAGCCCTGGATCATCCAGTCGCCTGTTCCTGCTCCTGCAGTGCCCCTTTGCCAGCGCCCCAGGTCCCCGGCGAACTCCACACCGATGCGCAGCACCTCATTATGCCACTGCGGTTCCAGAACACCCTCGATCTTCTCAGGAGAAACTTTTTCCACTCTTTTGTCAAAATCATAACGGCAGCCCGTATAAAATTCCGCATCCAGCACATCCTTTACCAGATATCTGTGATAGAACGGGTCGGTTCCGTATAGGGACGGGTGCAGTTCATAGAGCAGATTCAGTTCCTGATGCAGGCGGCGCAGCTTTTCCGTGCTGTCGTCCGCACCGCGGCTTAAGGATTCATGATGCGTCAGCGTCACGTCGTTGCGTACCACGTTGTAATAGCCCATTTCATATACATGATAGCAGAATTCCACGTCGTTGAACGCGACACGCAGGTTCTCGGACAGTCCTTGCGCCTGATCGTAAATGCTTTTTTTCACCAGAAGGCAGGCTCCGGTTACACCCAGGACATCCATCGCCATGCGGTTGCGCCCGAAATAAAATTCCAGCGCATCGGAGCGGAACTGCAGCTTGTGTGCAGGTCCCAGATGAATGTTGGTGATGCCCGCGTGCTGAATGATCTCCGTGCCCGGATAGATCAGCTTTGCGCCCACCGCGCCGACGTGGGGCAGAACCGCCTTTTCCATCAGCTTTTCCAGCCAGTTGTCCTGCGTAATTTCGATATCGTCATTCAATAACAGGATGTAATCACCGGTCGCCATGGACACGCCAAGGTTGCACATTTTGGAAAAATTGAACTCCATCGGTTCATAGTGATAAACGAACCGGAAATCCTCGTTCAACATGCCGCGCATCCGTTCAATTCTTGCACGGTTTTGTTCATTGCTTCCGTTATCCACAACGATGATCTCAAAATCCCGGTAGTTTCCACTTTCCAGGACAGAATGAATGCAATTCGATAAAATATGGGGATGATCCTTGGTCGGGATGATGATTGAAACCTTCCCGGAGGGCGTAAGAGGCCAGCCTCTTCTTACATATGCCGCCTTTTTCAGATCATCATACGTCTCTTCCATACCCCAGACTTCGATTTTTTCATGATGAAACAGCACGCTGTCGATATGTGCAGTTCCATTCTCAATTTCCGTCAGACGCAGCACCAGGTCATAAAGGTTGCGCAGTGGGTTCTCATCTGCCAGCCACGGACAGTTCTCCATCGCCTGTCTGCGCACCGCAAAGAATCCGCCGAAATAAAAGCAGGACATCAGTGTATCCGGCGACCAGTCCGGCTTCAGCCAGGGATTTTTGCGCTTACCGGCTTCGTCGATTTCATCCTCGTCCGCGTAGGCGATCACCGTTTCAGGATGGGCTTCAAACCAGCTGAGCACATGTGAAATGCCTCTCGTGTCAGGGCTTGCGTCCGGCGCGTGGAAAATCAGGATGTCCGCCGGCGTCGCGCCGTGGGCATACCGACGCACATCAAAATCTGCACGGCACTCGTCGTAGGAGATCACCTCCGCGTGCTCTACCCTGTGCTCTGCGCGCAGTGTCTCGTCCTCCTGGGCTTCCTTTTCCCGAATCCACTCGTCATAGGTGAGCGTCTGTTTCTGAATCTGCTCCTGATACCAGCGGTATCTTCTCTTTACCAGATTATCCTGAATTGTTTCTTTTATCTTTGAAACCAAAAACCTTTCCTCCTTGCCGCTGCCGCCAGGCGCGCCTGAATATCCTGCAGCATTTCCGCCGACAGCCATGCGATCTGTGCCCGGATGATCAGCGCTTCGCCATCCGTCGCCTCGTTGTCCAGACAATCCAGCCGAACGCTGATGTTCGGATCTCCTGTTTCAAACAGTACCGTCGGAACATGGGACGGGGTATCTGCAAGCACCTGTCCGTTCGTCGACAGGCACTGATCCAGCTGTGCCCGCGTCAGCGCTTTTCCGCGCCATTCGATTCCATGAATCTGTACCAGACACGGCAGCTCCGCAGGATCTAAGCGAATCGCTTTTGTACCTGCTTTGCAGATGATCCTGGCGTTGATCAGATCGTCCGCCTCATATGCATCATATTGATAATAAGAATGCTCCGGTGTATATCCTGCGCCGAAGTCTTCAAATACCTGCACCTTTTTGCGGTCCGCCCGGGCGAAAAATTCCTGATACGGCACAGCACGGTTGCCGATCAGATGCCGAAGCTGCCCAAGAGCCGTCCGGCTCCGCCCGTCCTTTTCCTGCAGGACAAAGCGCTGGAACGCCAGCTCTTTTTCCGAAAGCTCCCGCATCTGCTCTTTGCCGATGCCGAGGGCTTCCAGATGCTTTTTCACAATCGGATGCTCCATCCGAACCGGATCCTCCTGACCATAGCAGTTCAATGCCCGGCTGATGATCTGCTGCGGCGTCAGCTTGTCTGTCGTCCACTCGTAATCGATCATCGTCCAGATATCACCCTGTACGCAGATATTCGAGAAGGTCAGGTCATAATCCTGCTTCGTCCCCTCCGCTTTCCACGCTGCGATTTTGCAGTAACGGTCAAACAGCTTATCAAAACCGGCTTCGTCATTGTTCTGTAAGCACTCATCCAGCAGCTCTTCCAATGTCCGGCTATTTTCGAGATATTCGATTTCCGCAAAGGGCAATCCATCCGGATTCCGTTTCAGCTCCAGACGGTTGACTGAGAGGGTGCTGCCTTTAAACCGTTCTGTGAAGACGCATTCATTCTCTGCCAGGGCTTCAATATGTGCCGCGGCAGCTGAGGTTGCCGGATATTTCCGGACAGTGTGTTTTCCGTCCTTTTCCAGAATATCCGTGCGGATGCTCAGATGCTCCGCTCTGTCGTTGGAAAAACGGCTGTATACAATATCCGTCATGGGCCCTGTCATCACGAGGAACGAATTGCTGTACTGTCCAAACAGTCCCTCGCGGATGAGCATGTCGAACACCTTTTTTTCATCGAACAGCAGCATCCGGTCGCGGTCGAAATTTCGCAGGTTATTAGATAGTTCTCCGACTTTGGGCAGATACCGGTCGGAGTACAGCGTCGTCATAAATTTATAATCCGGATAAGGGTAGTAGAAATGATATTCCGTCTCACCGCATTCTTTCAGGATTTTTTCCAGACCGCTCCGGGAAAAGGTGCGAGCCGCACCGCCCTGGGGGTAATCCTCCAGGCCTGAAAAAAACGTGCCGACGTGGTCTTCCCGGCACCCCGCCCAATATTTTAAACCAAGTTTATTCTCTATCGCAATCACGATATGTCCATCGGATTTCACATGTTTTTTGATAATTCGGTAGAAATCGTGAAAGGGGGTTTTTCCGCCGATATAGCTCTGCCCGTATTCGAACACGCCGATCAGACAGACAAAATCATAATCCGTCGGCAGATCCGGCTCGATGTCCGAAAAGTTGCCCACATGGATCGTCACGTTGTCACAGTCCTGATGGCGATAAGCGTTGATCAAGCTGCGTTTTTTTGAAAGGTCGACGCAGGTTACGCTGCCTGCCTTCTGTGCGAGGCTCCCCGTAATCGCGCCGCAGCCGGAACCGATTTCCAGCACCTTCATGCTTTTGTCAACAGGCAGCCATCCGACGATATTTTCCCGCAGGTCGGAAAGGTGGTAAAGCACCTCCCAGCTCGCCGCTTTATAGATTTCCTGGGGATATTCCCGGGGCGGGATTGTTTTTACCAGCTCCAAAAGTGCATCCTCCGACGCTCCGTCGCAGTAAAAATCCTGTTCCGGATAATGGGAATAATCCAGCACAACATTCCCGATCTTCTCTGTCCTGCCTGTCTGCATACGTTAAATCTCCTTCACCTCAACCTGAGATTCCATATCAAAATAGCCCACCGTATCCTTGTCGGACACGACCGTAATATTCAGCACGTCATAAAGACGATGATACACTTTAAACGTATCTTTTTCATACCCTGTCACACCCAGGGATATGAGATAGTCACCGCCCTGCAGGCGCATCTTCTGGCGGAATGTAATTTCCAGCACCTGCCCTGCCTTTACGCTCTCCAGAAACGTCTTTTCAAACATCGTGTTCGTTCCCGTGATCTCCACGCCCTTGATGTTTTTGATGGAAAAAGCAAAGATCGGCGCCGGAAGATCCTGACCGATTTTCACCTTCATATGCATCGTGAATTCGTCGCCCTTTAAAATTGCGGTCGTCTGCACGTCGTTTTTGTCCGTAATGTAATACGAAACAATTTCCGCCTGCTTCGTGCCGTATTCCAGTGTCTCCGGGTTGACGCCCATGCGCGCCGCTTCCTGCTTCTTTTTCTGTTTGTCAAGGGCCGCCCGAACATCCCCGTCCGCCGTCAGGTCAGGTACATCCACGCCAGCCTTAGGCGTTTCGTACTGTCCCACCAGCACCTGCTTGTAGGCGTCGATCATGTCTTTGGGCGAGCCTTCTCCGAGCTTTACGCCCTGATTTAACAGAATCGCACGGTCGCAGTATTTGCTGATCGCGCTCAGATCGTGGCTGACGAACAGGATCGTCTTGCCTTTTTTCTTAAATTCCTCGAATTTTCGATAGCATTTTGCCTGAAAAAATACGTCGCCAACCGAAAGCGCCTCATCGACGATCAGGATTTCCGGGTCGATATTGATGGCAACTGCAAATGCCAGTCGGACAAACATACCGCTGGAATAGGTCTTTACCGGCTGGTACACATAGTCCCCGATATCCGCAAAATCCAGGATATCCTGCAGCTTTTCATCAATTTCTTTTTCAGAAAAACCGATCATCGTTCCATTCAGATAAATATTTTCGATGCCGTTGTATTCCATGTTAAAGCCTGCGCCCAGCTCCAGCAAGGCGGAAATTCTGCCGTTTACCTGCACAGTGCCGCTCGTCTCATGTAATACGCCGGTGATAATCTTTAAAATCGTCGATTTGCCGGAGCCGTTCGTTCCAATAATGCCGACAGTCTCTCCTTTATAAATGTCCAGACTGACATCCTTTAATGCGTAATGCGGCGTGGAAAGTTTCTTTTTTGTCAGTCCCAGGGATTCGATCAGACGGTCCCGGTTTCTGCGGTACAGCTTATATACTTTGCTCACCCTGTCCACATGAATTGCCAGTTCTTTTTGTTCCATAACCAGTTTTCCTTTACATGATATCCGCAAAATGAATCTTGAGTTTCTTGAAAATCAGCGCACCAATGCCAAACAGCACCACCGTGATAATCCAGAAATAAACCGTGGAGTAAAAATCCTCCCAGAACCACTGTTTTCCGTATACAGCGCTTCTGTAGCCCTCCACAATGTATACAAGCGGATTGATTTTCACGATCATCTGAAGCTTCATCGGAAAATCATTGATATTCCACAGCACCGGAGTTGCCCACATACCGACCTGCAGAAAGATATTGACAATGGACTGCAGATCCCTGAAAAAGATAACAACCGAGCAGGTCGTATAACTGAGTGCCAGTACAAAAACGAACATGCAGAAGCTGTAATAAAATACCTGCAGTGTATACAGGCTCGGATAATAGCCGTTCAATGCTGCCACGATCAGTAAAACCAGCACGAAAAACGCATGAATAAATGTCGCTGCAATAATCTTGATAATCGGCAGGATACTGATTTTGAATACGACTTTTTTTACCAGGTAATTATATTCCAGCAGCGATACCATTGCGCTGGTCAGGGCTTCGGAAAAATAAAACCAGGGCACCAGTCCCGCTGTCAGAAACAGGATATACGGAACACCTTCTACGCCTCCGGAGGCATAACCAGTCCGGTTCGGGAAAATAATCACGAAAACAACCCAGTACATCGCAACTGTGATGACCGGCTGCACCATCGCCCAGAACGCTCCCATATAAGAGCCTGCGTAGCGCTTTTTGAAATCGCTCTTTGCCAGTTTCCAGATCAGCCTGCGGTTCTGGTATAATTCCACCGGCAACACCGTGATCTTATCGTATAACCGGATAAAGGCAATGACCGCCGCCACGATCAGCACGCAGGCAATCACTTTTTTCAGCAGCTCATCCTGCGGATTGGCAAGGGGATTATGATAAACAAGGATAATAACGGCAAGAATCGCCATCACCGCAGTGAATATGGCGATTCCTGTTTTTTTATTCAGTCTCTTCATTTATTTCTGCTTTCTGTAAATTCGGCAAAAGAGCCCCACTTTTTATCTTTGTCAGACAAGGTCAGTTCCATTCCTTCCGGAATCGGCCATTCTACGCCGATCTGGGGATCGTTCCATGCCAGACCGCCTTCGTCGTTGGGATGATAGAAGTCGGTGCACTTATAGGCAAATTCCGCATAATCCGACAGCACTACAAAGCCGTGTGCGAAATTCTTGGGGATAAAGAACTGCTTTTTGTTCTCTTCGGAAAGCAGCACACCGTACCACTGACCATAGGTTTTGGAGCCGGGACGTAAGTCAACCGCAACGTCAAACACTTCGCCGCGAATCGCTCTCACCAGTTTGTCCTGGGGGTAATTGATCTGGAAATGAAGCCCCCGCAGAACGCCTTTTTTGGATGCGGACTGGTTGTCCTGTACGAAAACCTGATCGATGCCGGCTTCCTTGTAATCGTTGTAGTTATAAGTCTCCATGAAGTAACCGCGGGCGTCGCCGAACACCTGGGGGGTGATCACCTTAAGACCTTCGATATGACATGTTTCTACTGAAATTTTTCCCATTTTTCTATTCTCCTGTTCCGTTTTTAAAGTCCGTTTGCGACCTCTACAAGATATTTGCCATAGTTGGTCTTCATCAGCGGCTCCGCAAGCTTTAAGAGCTGCTGTTTATCGATAAAACCTCTGCGGAACGCGATTTCCTCAATGCAGGAAATGTACATGCCCTGACGCTTCTGTACCGCTGCGACGAAATCTGCCGCATCCAGCAGTGCATCGTGGTTGCCGGTATCGAGCCATGCAAAGCCTCTGCCCAGCGTCTCCACCATCAGCGTCCCTCTGCGCAGATATTCGTTGTTGATCGAAGTGATTTCGATCTCGCCTCTTGCAGACGGCTTTACGTTGCGGGCGATTTCCACAACGTCGTTATCATAAAAATACAGTCCGGGAACTGCGTAGTTGCTCTTGGGATGCTCCGGCTTTTCCTCGATGGAAAGCGCTTTGCCGTTTTCATCAAATTCCACCACGCCGTATTCTCTGGGATCGCGGACAAAATAGCCGAAAATTGTCGCGCCTTTTTCCCTCTCCGCCGCCTGACGCAGCACTCTGGAAAAGCTCTGTCCATAGAAAATATTGTCGCCCAGAACGAGGGCAACGCTGTCGTTTCCGATGAAATCCGCGCCGATCAAAAATGCGTCTGCCAGTCCGCGGGGCGTCTCCTGAACCGCATAGGACATCGAAAGTCCCAGCTGCTCGCCTGTACCGAACAGTTCTTTAAAAGCAGGCAGATCCCTGGGCGTGGAAATAATCAGAATCTCCCGGATGCCCGCCAGCATCAGTGTGGAGAGCGGATAATAAATCATCGGTTTGTCATAAACCGGCATAATCTGTTTGGATACCGCCTTGGTCAGCGGATAAAGGCGGGTTCCGGAGCCGCCTGCAAGAATGATACCTTTCATAGATTCCTCCATTCCTATGCGTTCATTCGCCTGTATGAAAAACATTTTGCTTTACAGGATCGCTCCGGCAGCACTGTTCTACTGCCCGGCGGCACTGTTCTACCGCCGTGCGCTCCTGCCCAGATGCGCCAAAAGGGGAACGGTGTCGCGCGCCGTCCCCATTCTGGTATACAAAGCCCTGTTTTCTTCGGTCTGCCCGGCATTTTCCTCCCGGCAGTCCGGAAATTTCTCAGGCTTTGTACATTTCGTTATAATATTTCTGGTAGTCGCCGCTGGTTACGCGCTCCATCCAGTCTTCATGCTCGAAGTACCATGCAATGGTCTTTTTGATGCCTTCTTTGAACATCGTCTCCGGATACCAGCCGATCTCTTCCTTGATCTTGTCGGGAGCGATCGCGTATCTTCTGTCGTGTCCCTTACGGTCTGCTACATAGGTAATCAGATCCTTGCTGACAAGCGCCTTGCGCGGGTCGTCGTCTGCAAGCATCTCCTGCAGGGTCTCGATAATGATTTCGATGATCTGAATGTTCTGTTTTTCGTTATGACCGCCTACATTGTAGGTTTCGAACAGTCTGCCCTGCTCCTGCACCATGTCGATGGCCTTTGCGTGGTCTTCAACATACAGCCAGTCGCGGACGTTCTTGCCGTCGCCGTATACCGGAAGCTTCTTGCCGTGCAGCGCATTGTTGATAATCAGCGGAATCAACTTTTCCGGAAACTGGTAAGGGCCGTAGTTATTAGAGCAGTTTGTGATATTTGCAGGGAAATGATAGGTATCCATATACGCTTTTACAAGCATATCAGATCCTGCCTTGCTGGCAGAGTACGGGCTGTGGGGCGCATAGGGGGTTGTCTCATAGAAATAGCCGCCGTCTTCGCTCAAAGAGCCGTATACTTCATCCGTCGAAACATGCAGGAATTTCTTGCCCGGCTTAAATGTGCCGTCTGGAAGCTCCCACGCGTTCTTTGCGCAGTTCAACATCACGGCAGTACCCAGCACGTTGGTCTGTACGAATACCTCGGGATTCCTGATGCTTCTGTCTACATGGCTTTCCGCCGCAAAATGCACCACGCGGTCAATATCGTTTTCTGCAAAGATCTTTGCAATCGCTTCTTTATCGCAGATATTTGCTTTTACGAAGGTATAGTTATCGCGGTTTTCAATGTCTTTTAAGTTCTCGAGATTGCCCGCATATGTCAGCGCATCCACATTGATGATGCGGATTTCGTTGTCATACTTGCGGAACATATAGTGAATGTAATTGGAACCGATAAACCCCGCTCCTCCGGTAACAAGATAGGTTCTCATGCCTCTTCTCCTTTTCGATTCTGCGCAAAAGGACGCAAAATCCCATAATCCTGATTTTTTTCCAGTGTACCATATTTTCCGTGTTTTTCCAACAGGAAAATACGACTGATATCAGTAACCCATATAGCTAACGTTTAAGTCAACATTTCCTTTGATTCCTGCAATCGACCCTCTCGACGAATACTGCCACATCTCGTAACGTCCTCCATAGGTCGGTGCAGCAACATACTGTGCCAGCCAGATCTTGCAGCCGCCAAGGGCGCCTGTATTGATCTTTTCCGTCAGCCAGTTTTTATTCGCATATAGTCCCGGCGTGTAGCCGCTGTTACGGATCGTCTGGCAGAATGCGTTGATGACAGACGTTCGCGCCGCTTTGGAAATTCCGTCTGCGCGCCCATTCGCGCTCTCCACGTCAATATAGACAGGATAAGTGATTCTGTATTTTTTAATCAGGGAAAGCGTCATGGAGGCCTCTTCGACCGCTTCCACTTCATTCACCGCCTGGCTGAAGAAATAAATGCCGACCTTCAGACCTGCCGCCGTCGCGCCCTGAATATTGCTCTTAAACTTCTGATCCTCGACCAGCACGCCCGAAGCCGAGCCGCGATAGCCGCAGCGCAGGATGACATACTGCACACCGGAATTTTTGACTGCGTTCCAGTCGATATTGCCGTTGTGTTTGGAAATGTCAATTCCCATCACAGTTCCCGTATTTAAGCTGCCGTCCCCATTGAACGTGTATTTCACGCCCTGGATCACCTGTTCGCCGGTAACGGCGGTCCCGTTTTTGTCATAGAAAAAGCGTTTTCCGTCGATCGTCTGCCATCCGGTATACCGATATTCCACATTCGCTTTTTTGCGGTAAAATTTGTCTTTGGTATAATAATCCGCCGTCGTTGCCTCACGGTAGGTATCCCCGTCCTTGCAGTACAGCTGGTTGCCGTTTTTATCTTTCAATAAGGTCTTTGTATCGCCGCGGTTTATCTTTTTCTCCGTCACCTTCACAGTGCTGATTCCGCTCTCTACGTTGCTGCCGTCCTGCGCGACCGCTTTGATCTTCGCTTCTCCGGCTTTTACGCCTTTTACCGTTCCCTTATCATCCACCGAAACAAACTCTTTTCCGGAAACGATTTCCCAGCGAACGGACTTGTTCGCTGCATTGTCCGGCGATACCGTTACAGAAAGGGAAACAGTCTGTCCGACCTCAACCGTTGCAGAGCCTGAGATCGTGATTTTCTTGATCTTTACCTCCTCCGGCTTGGTTTCCGGCGTTTTTGTCGGCTCTGTCGCTGCAGTGCTGCTTTCGGTTGCAGATTCGCTTTCCGAAGGCTTTGTACTTTCACTCTCGGACGGCTTCGTGCTCTCGCTTTCCGTCGGCTTGCTGCTTCCGGATTCCGATTCGCTCTCGGTCGGCTTTGTGCTTTCGCTCTCGGAGGAAGATTCACTCTCGGTCGGCGGCGTGTTCTCGCTCTCCGCAGGGGATTCCTCCCTGGGCTGATTGAAAACGGCGATCTGCGTTTCCTTTGCAAAATATGCGTATTTTATCTCCGGCTCCAGAAGTCTTGCCTGGGCAGGCTCCGGGATATCGGACTTGCCGACCTCTTCATATTCCTGTCCGTTTCCTGCCGGTGTTTTGGTGGACGCAACCCATTCCACAGTATCCTGTAGAACCGATTCCACTGCCGGTGCAATCGCGGTATCCTCTTTCGCCACGTTGATCTCCGACTCCTTTTTGATCTCGTCCGTCACGTCGACCTTTTTATACTCAATCTTGTCCTTTACCGTCACTCGCCCGGAAATTCCGGCTGCTTTTCTGCCGCTGATTTCATCCGGTCCGGTCACGGTAACGACGTAATCGCCTGCTTTTAAGTCTTTTAAATAAATTATGCCGTCCTTGTCGTCATCCTTTGCGTTCTGGCTCGACGCGCCCTCCAGCTTTACGGTAAAGGGTTGATTTCCTATCAGCTTACCGGAGTTTTTGTCCGCGAATTTAATTTTCATATCCTTCTGCATCGAAGACAGCTTTAAAATAACGTCGACATTGGCTTCCAGATCCTTTTCCTCATATCCGGTTTCCGTCTCCGTCGTCTCTTCTTCAGAAGCCTCCTCCGAGGCGTTCTGCGCTGCGACAGCGACCGCCGACAGAACCTCTTCCCCGGACATCCCGATCGCTTCCAGATTTTTCCCGACTGCAGCCACCGCCTCCATCTGCTTATTCTGCTCGTTTCGTCCCAGATACATCGATGTCGTAAACGCTGCCGCTGCCAAAACCAGCACGCCCGTCAGAGCAATCGCGATATCCAGCGCCGCCATCGGCTCTTTTCTGGCAGACCGGTGTTTTCGGTTTCTGCCGGATGCTGCGGTCGATGCGGACCCAGAGCGCTTTACAGTGCGGTTCTGACTGCTTTTTTCATGAAAAGTCTGACTGCTTTTTCCGGCAGGCTTTTTCACGCGGCGCTTATTGCTGTGCGCTGCTGTTTTGCCGGATACCTCGTCCCAGTCATCGAGAAATTCTCCATCGTCCCAGTTCGACTTTTTCCGCTCGGGAATACGTTCTGCGCGCTGCGCCTTTTTTTTCTGTTCTGATACGCTCTTTCTATCTTTTATCCCATGGGGAGCCGCTTTTTTGGCACTTCCCGTTTTTTTCTTCTTATGCTGTTCCTCCACTGATTCCCTCCTGCCAGCTTTCCTGTCGAAAATTGTAAACGTTTTTTCGTTGTGTATTTTTTGTCTAAATGGCACAATATGTTTATCCGGACAAAGACTTTTGTCACCCAAAAGAAAGGAGTTACGCTTATGATGTACATCCATTATTGCCGTCACTGTAAACGAATCCACATGCTGAACGGGCACAAAAAATACTGTCCCGCCTGTCGCGGCCATTTAAATGAACTCAAGATTTCCTATCTGAAATATGTCAATCTCGCCCCGGCAGACCGACGTGCCTTCCGCGACCGTCTGGGTGATCCGGCGGAGCTTGCCGCCTGCACTACAGATGTGCGCCGCTCCTACGATTATGCAAAATGGCTGCAGCTGACCTCAAAGGTAGAACACAGCCATTCCCAGAACTATGCAGCATATTCCCACTAATTTGCGGGCAGTCAGCTTTTCATGAAAAAACACCGCACCGCAGACCGGAACCAATACATAGCCCAGCGAATCAATGACAGGGGCGTTGAAAAAATCCACGCCCCGAAGTCCCATAATACTTAAAAACACGGAGCCGAACATCAAAATATAACCCGTGATCACCCACGGATTCAAATATTCCCGAATCCAGCTGTCATAATGATGCAGGGCGCCTTTTTTTAATAAAACCTGGGAAACCGCCGCCACAAGCACGGATCCGATCAGAAAGAAGTAATGATAATCAATCATGATTTTCCTGCTCCTTTCCTCCGTTGATAATCAGCGTCCCGGCAAGCACCAGTCCGACGCCGATGAGTTTTTTCACCGTAATCTGCTCCCCGAACAGTAATACCGCCCACAAAAGGGACCACAAAAGCGCCATTGCCCGATTCGCATACGCCACAGACAGTTCCACCCGTTTGATGACCTGCTGCCAGCAAAGCGCATAGATGCCCAGCACTCCGATTTCTGCTCCGTAGAGCAGCAAAAATGTCCATCCTTTTCCGCTCTCCGCGGACTGCGCTGCGATTTTGCTGATGACCGTGGAGCTGGTGTAGATCAGCACGACAAGCTGCAGGATGGCAAAATCCCGTAAATTCAGTTTCTTTTTCATATAAAAATTCCTTTTTGGTCGCCGAAAGTGCACTCACGAACCCGCGCTAACGCGCTTTTCCGCCTGCCTAGGCAGGCTGTTCGTTCGTTACCGGCTCAAGAAAAACAAATGCCGCCTTCGGCGTCGCTTGTTTTTCTTTTCGTCCTAGTATATCATCTTTCTCACGGATTAGGAAGCATTTAAGATTCTTAAATTATTTTGAATCTTTTGACCCCTGTCTGGACAGTTGTGTGGCTGAATGCTAAGATGAATGTATCAAAACGACTTTTTACCGGTCAAAATTGACAGTAAACCATAAGGAGTTCAGATTTTTTATGAAAGAAAATAATTCTACCGCAGAAAGCAGCAGACCAAATCCGCATTCAAAACATACCCATTCCCATACAAAAAGCCGTAAAAAAAGGCGTCGTTCTTCCAGCTCCGGACGTCCGTCCGGACATGTGATTTTCGTCATCGTCTTTTCCATCATCCTCGTTGTAACGATTGTCCGGCTGTTTCTCTGGAACCGCGGGCGTCAGTCTGATTATGACCCAAACGAAACGACTACAGAGTTCGATGTTGAGGTTATGGATTATCTCCAGCCTCTCGATCCGGAAATGCTCGAAGGACATGAGGATGACGGGGTAACCACCGTTCTTGCCCTCGGAAACGACCTTCTGTCCGATGATCGCTCCGACACCGGTCTGGCTGCCCTGATGGAAAAATCCGCAAATGCCACCATTTTAAACGCTGCGTTCCCCGGAAGCTCCATTTCCATGAAGCATCAGGAATTTGACAACAGCTATCCGCTGGATGGCCTCAGCCTTTACTGGGTTGCGGCCGCCCTGCTCAACCAGAATTTCGACCTGATGGACGTCATCGTCCCGCAGATGAATTCCGAGGCTGCTGCCCAGGCGCTCGACACGTTAAAGAGCGTTGACCTTTCCAAGGTGGACGATCTCGTGATCCTTTACGACCTGCAGGACTACAGAGACGACCGTACGGTTTACGACGAGGCAAATGATAAAAACCTGACGACCGTTTACGGTGCTTTAACCGCCACAATCAAGCTTTTCCAGGAGCAGTGCCCGCATATCCGCATTTACCTGCTCTCCCAGCCCTACGGCACCTTCACGGATGCAAACGGCAAAACCATCGACATCGACCGCGATGATCTCGGCAACGGCACGATGGTCGATTACCTCAACTGGGAAGTCGAAGCCTGCCGCAAAAACGGCGTATCCTTTATCGACAACTACTACGGCGCGATCACAATGGAGGATACCGACTGCCTGACGGACGGATATCATCTGAACCAAAAGGGTCGTGAAAAAATCGCAGAGCGATTTGGGAAAGTATTTAAACAGTAAATGGATCTTGCAAACAAACCGGGAGCCTGTGCACACTGCGCAGGCTCCCGGTTTTTTTCTTTTATGATGCTTTCTTCTTCGCAATCTCCACCGCTTCATTCCGGTACAGCTCATATGCTTCAATATCCGCGATTTTCGTCAGTCCGTTTTTTTGCGGATCGCCGGTATACGGAACACTCTTGTTCAAAACCAGATACTGGCAATTGTACTCCGTCAAAAGCGGCGAAAGCGCATCCAGATCAATCGTATCCTCCCGCATGATCTTATAAATCGGATGCGTGTCCCAGTTCCACTCCCAGGACGCCTCCAGCATTTCCCGTCCGTAGGGCATCTGCACCTCCGATGTATACTGTCGCACATAGTAGATCAGCTCCTGCGGAAATACCGCCCAGACCCGCTCTTCCTCCTCCGCCGGCATGATTTCGTTGCAGATCGCAATCACGGAATTGGGAATATGATACCGGTTCTGCGCCTTTGACAGATACGGGCTGTTGTACACCGATTTTCCGGTCAGCACCAGCACCAGCGCCAAAACAACAAAGCCGATCCGGTAATGCTTTCCAAACAACCGGATCCCTGCATAAGCAATCACAACCGCCATGGGAAGCAGCCACAAAATCCGGTAATAGGTTTCTCCTTCGCCCAACAGATTCATTACCGTCTTTGTAAACGGCAGAAAGAATAAAACCGTGATCACCAGAGAGCTTTCCACCAGCACCACACGGATCTGTTTTTTCTTTTCTGTCACCAGCAAATACAAAAGCGCAGCCAGAAAAAATACCGGATACCAGCCGCTGCCGCAGTAATTCTGAAAAATTGTCACAATCTCTTTCAACGCAATCTCTCCTATCGATGCAGTTCACAGGTGTTTTGCAAACTGCCGTCTTACACTTACAAAATCAGCAGCAACACCAGATAAAACACATTCGGGATGCAGCACAACGCCGTTTTCCACAAAAATGACCAGCTCCGGTATCGGATCGCTGCCACAAGTGCCGTAATGCCGAACAGCAGTGCTGTCAGAAACGCACCCATACTCGTCATCATCGCCGCTGCGATATGATTGACTGCAAGAAGCAGCCAGTAGGGCAGCTGCGATCCTTTTTCTTCCTGCCTCTCCCTATTTTTTTCCCGCGCACATAGCTCCAACATCAGCCACAGCTCCACCAGCAAGATCAGGTTTGCCAGCACTGATTTTCCCTGCCAGGTCCGCGTCAGGAAAAAGGTTTCATTCGTATAGATCGAAATATTCCCCCAGATCTGCATAATGGAAACCAGCGTCAGAAAAATCGGAAGCTTTACAGAGCCATCGGAAAACAGCTTTCTGCCGATCTGAACAAACACATAATAGGTCAGCGGAATAAAAATCAGCGGCAGCAGTGTATGCGCCACAATCGTTGCATGAATGCCTGTCATCCGCGCCACATAAGCAATCCACAGCGGCAGCGTCGCCAGGGCATGACGGATATCTAAGTCCGTAGAAAGTCCAGTGTAGGGACGAATCCGGTTCAATACGCCGGTCTGATCCGCCAACACAGATTGAACTACATAATACGCATCATCCCCGTCAAAGGATGCATAGGCAAAGGCCATGTACATCTGATAGCCCACCGATGCCAAAAACAGCAGCCAGAAAAGCAGACGCTCCGGATTTTGAACTGCAGCGCGCTGCTTTTGCCCGGCCTGCTTCCACAAACCGCGTTCCCGCAGAAGCGTCCAGATAAATCCCGTCGCCGCCAACACTGCAAAAACCGCAGTTGTCAGATATACCAGCAGGTTCATCCCATAAACTTCTTTTACCATCACCGGCACAGCGATCAGCTGAAACACCGCCAGCTCACTCAAAAAGCCCGCCAGATACAGGTTCAAAATCTTTTCTCTTTTCTGCCCAATTCCTTTTGTCCAAAGTCCGCCGATTCCGACCGGGGCAATTCCAAACACAAACAGACATCCCAATGCTTTCTGCAGCATATTTTCCTCTCATTTCTGCGCACGTTTTTTTGCGCATGCCGAGTTTGTGTCAAGCGCGCAGACACAAATCTCGCGATTGAAAAATTTTATTTTTCAATCTTTATTCCTCCCCATACCGCGGCGTCATATCGTACCAGTCGTCCCAGATCGCAGGGTAATTATAACTCATCGCCAGTGTCCTGATCTCATCAAACGCCTGCCCATAATTTTCCGGATGCAGTTCATTTTCACCGGTTGCAAAGCACTCCGTGATATACCGGCAGACATTTTTATGATAATGCATATAGTCCGCATAATTGTTCAGATTACAGATAATATCTTCTTTTCCCAGAAAATTGAACACATGGACATTTTCATAGTTCAACAATCGTTCCGTCATATATTCCAGTCTGCCGATGACCGCCTCCAGTTCTTTTTCCCGCGTTACATCGTTCCAGAACAGAATACTGTAGGGGGGATAAAAAATATAAAACTCCGTCTCCGGATGGGCTTCAATATACGGAAGAATATTTTTCTGCAGATTTTCCTCAACCGCATCCTTAAAATAATCCGCCGCAAGCGCTTCCTCTTCCTGCTTTTCCTCTGCCGCCTCGTAGTACATCAGCACGTTTGCCTTGTTATAATATTCATCCGTCCACCACGGCTTATACAGCTCCGCCCAGTCCGACGCATCCTTTCGATCCGCCAAAGGGCGCAGAATGTAATCCAGCAGCACATCCTTGTTCAACAGATATGGAACATCATTGAACACGTTATCATCATACAGATAATCTGTAACCGGGAACTTGGTTTCCTCCGGATCTGCTGAAAATGTGGACTGATCCACCGCCATGTACACAGCCTTGACCTGATCGCCCTTTGCGTCAAATACCAGCTGCATGATGTTGGACAGATCCTTCGGATAAGAACCGTTATAGGAAAGCTTCTGGGTTTTCATTCCCATCAGCTCCTCAAACCAGTCCGTATTAAAGCTCGCAGTCATCGAGGAACCGATCAAAATACCATCGTAATCCATATGCTTTGCCAATCCCGGATTCTGATTGACCTGGTTATCCACCAGATACGGGAACCACGCAAGGGGCTTATGATACTGAAAAAAAGGATCGACCCAGATCACCAGTGCCATACATCCTGCAAGTCCCGCCAGAAAAATGCCCAGAAAACCGGCAAGCCAGCGTTTCGGCTGCATTTTTTTCTGCTTTTTTTCTTTTCCTTCGTTTTCTTCCATTCTACTCCTCAATTTAAGCCAAATGAACCGGCACATTCTGCCGGATCGCATCAAAGTCCGGGACTTTCACCCAGACATCCTCTAAAACCGATAATACAAAAAGCTGCTTACACTGCTTAATGACACCACACACCAGATCATCAAAAATGCCGTCACGAACATCGTTTTCCCATTCGGTTCAAAGCTCTTTTCCCGCTCACCTGCGTTGCGTGCAAAAAAGACGAGCCAAAGCGCCACTGCCAAAAAACCAAAGCATAAGTACAGCTCGCTTCCCGGCAGACGATCCAGATGTAAAATCTTGATCACATACCAAAACTCTTCCAAATTGAACGCCTCTGTGATCTGAACCGCCGGAGCTGCAAAGCCACCTCCGATTAACCGTCCGATAAACTCACCTGCCTGTGACAGATTTGCAGAACGGAATAACATCCAGGTAAAGTTCAAAAACAGGAAGGTCAGAGCGACGCAAAGCACATGTTGGACTACAGAAAGTACGTCGGATTTTTTCGTTCCACTTTGAGCATGCACATCTGCCGCACACTGCTGCCGTGGCTGCTTTAGCTGCCATGGCTGCTTTCGCTGCCATGCCCGAGTAACCAGATACAGCGCACCATGCAGCGCTCCCCACAGGACAAAGTTCCAGCCTGCGCCGTGCCAGATTCCGCTGACCAGAAATACAATAAATAAATTCAAATACATCCGCGTTGTACCTTTCCGGTTGCCGCCCAGCGGAATGTATACATATTTTCTCAGGAAACGGTTCAACGTAATATGCCAGCGTTTCCAAAATTCAATGATGTTGGACGCCTTGTAGGGAGAATCGAAGTTCACTGGCAGCTCCATGCCAAGCATATGAGCAATGCCCCGCCCCATATCGCAATAGCCGCTGAAATCGAAGTACAGCTGCAGCGTATAAAACAGCATCACCAGCCAGGCATCCGTGCCGGACAGCCCTGCCACATTTCCATAGCCTGCATCCACCGCCTTGCCGAAGGTATCTGCAAGCAGCACCTTTTTTGACAGTCCCAGCGCAAACAGATACAGTCCGCCTGCAAACTTTTCCCAATTCAGGCGCTGTCGACCGATTTGCCGATACTGCGGCAGCATTTCCTGCGCATTGACAATCGGTCCGGACGACACATATGGGAAAAAGGAAACGAACAGGACATATTCCCTCAGGCTGCACGCCCCAACCTCTCCTTTATAAGCATCTGTCAGAAATCCAATCTGCTGAAAGGTAAAAAAGCTGATGCCAAGGGGCAATGCAAGCTGCAGAATCGGTTCCTCCAGCCCTTTCATCTGACTCCAGCCAGCCGATATTGCATTAAAATATTTAAAAAAGCAAAGTAATGCAAGATTTCCTGCAATTCCAATTCCTAACAAGAGTCTTTTCCGGGAGCTGTCACGTTCCATCCCATACTCTGCGCGCTCCATAGCACTCCCGGAAACACGCTCTGTAACACGCCCAATGGCACGCTCTATGGCGCGAAAAAAAGCATAATTCCATGCAATACTGCCCAGCAGCAGCAACAAATAATACGGACTCGCTGCTCCGTAAAACCACAGGGAAAAGGCAATCAGCCAGAGCTGCAAAAGCTTCTGGCGCTTTAGCCCCCAGAAGCCCAGCAGACACAGCGGAAAGAACAGCAGGATAAAAATATATGACTGAAATAACATACTCAGCTCTCCACTTCGATTACATGGTTTCGTTTTTCATAGCCTGCTGTGTTCAGCTTCCAGACACTATTTCCAGCCTCATCCTCCGAACACTTTCCAAAGCCCAGCTCTCCGTAAAATTTCCGTACCATGTTGTTTTTCGCCGTCGGATAATAGTATCCGTAAATTTCTTCGATTCCTGCTTCCTGACACCGTTCAACAAGCTCATCCAGCATTGCAAGCTCCATATCCCGTTTCAGGACGCGGCAGCTCATCAGCCACAGGCGGATATGCGCTGCTTTCTCTTCCTTTTGGGCGATCACAACAGAAACAACGCCGTTATCCCCGAACTTATCCTCCAGCTTTCCATATAAGGTAATATAAGAATCATCCGCCGCCATTTGTTCAATCTGTGCCTGTGTCATACGCTGAGTCGTTAAATTGAACTGATTGCTCTTATTGGTCAGCTGTGCAATTCTTGCCATATAAACCGGTTCAAAGCTTCGGATCGTGGCTTTCATATCCAGGGATCTCAAATACTCTGTATAATCTGCAAAGGATGCCTGCGCCTTTTCACGCTTCAAATTCGCCTGATACATTTCATTTCGTTTTCGGTCATCCTCCGAAAGCGATGTCACTTCAAAATAGCCACCGCGATCCAGCACCCGGATATAATCCTCCGGTTTGCCGATTTCCGGCGCAGTCACACCGGGCGCCTGCTGCCGCACAATCTCACGCTCTGCCGGATTATCATCTGCAAACACAAGGCTGTCCGGCAAAATGTTCAGCTGATGCGCAATTTCCAGAATATTCCGGCTCTTCGGCTCCCAGTTTGCCGCAATGATCAGGAAATCCTCCGGCTTCAGCACCCCTGCCGGATGATTCAAGCCTGCAAGTGCATTTTCCTCTTCATTCTTGGATGCGACGTTCAACATCACGCCATAGTCTTTCAGTGACTTCACATAGGACTGAAATTCCGCATAAACCTGTCCCAGATTCGTTTCCTGTCCAATTTCCAGATTCTCCGGACCGTCATCTCCGACAATACCTCCCCAGAGCGTATTGTCCAGATCCAGCACCAGCGATTTTTTATTTTTGCCGTAAAGCGACTTCATGATATTTGCAACGTTGTGTGCCATCCATGGAATCGCCTTCAGGCACAAACTATACTTGTACATGTGCCAGAAAAACGGCGCAGACCATTCATCCAGACCATATGCCGCAGACTGATAGCAGATATCATTGATCAGGAAATTTTGATGCTCTGCCGCATAATCTGCAAACATCTGGTTCATCCGGTTCACATACCAGGTTCTGCCATGAAAATCCGCACCATCCTGATTTCCCATCAAACGGTAATAGGGAAGTTCAAAGTTGTCCTGAATGATCGGACAATGCCAGGTATCCGCCAGTTTCTCCCACATCACTTGAAAATGTTCAAATTCCGATCTGAGCTTGTCTTCCACCTGTTCCCGGGAATCCTTTACCTCCGGCAGACTGCGCAGGTTCCGAAAGCTCGTATGAATATAAATCAGATCCGGTCCAAACGCGTTCAATTCTTCATTGCCGAACATCGCATCTTCCCAGTACATTCCGTACTCCGATTCATAAAAGGTCGGTTCAATTCCCTGATTCAGCAAAAACAGCTCCAGAATCCGGATAATATCATGGGTCGTAGAGCCTCCCAGCACCGCGATCTTCTTCGGAATCCGCTGGGTGTTCTCCTCCAGCAGACGACGCTTCAAGCTCTTTGATTTTTTTAAAATATATTCACTGTCAAATGGATATTCCAGTTCGTGCAGCATAAGTGTGTTCCTTTCTGTGGTTCTGATACTCTTTATCATACTACCAATCCCTGCTTTTTAACAAGCAGGGATTCAACACGCTGTTTTTCACTGCTGTTCCCCGAACAGCTGATCATAATCATAGGAAGTATAAAACGCCTTCTCTTTTGCAATGTAATCCTCATAATTTTCTTTTGTCAATTCATACTCGCCGGATTTCATCCACTGCAGGATCAGGTTATTTACATCGCCGGTATAATGAACATCATCTACATAATAATTCAGATTACAGATCAACTCATAATTGTTGAAAAAAGAAAAGAGACGAATATTATCAAATTGCAGCATCTTTTCAATTGCATATTTTTCCAGCTCAATTCTTCGTTCCAGCACTGCAGTTCCATTCTGGTTTAGCTGATCCCACCAGCAAATACTGTATGGAGGAAAGAAAAGATAAAATTCTACATCCGGATAGTCTTTGATTACCTGTAAAACATTTACATCCAGATTTTCTTCCAGATAGCTCAGGAACTCTTCTGTTTCTTCCTGTGTAACCTCTTTGATCTCTTTTTCCGGCCGCTCATAATTTTTTAATATATTCTCTTTTCCGGTCAATCCCCTGCTTTCAAAACCTTCCTGTTTCACTGCTCCCTGAAAATCATTTTGGAATGACTCAACAATTGACGGAATCAGATTATTCTTCCACACATCTTTGTTATAGATATAATATACATCGTTGAATGGATTCTTATCATATAGATATTCCGGATAAGACTCTCTCCCTTCCCAGTTTACATCCGATACAAACCATGTCGGATCCACTGTCCGAACCACAAGCTTTAAATCCGGATGTGTCTCAAGCGCAGTTTCCAGACCTTCATTGATGACCTTAAAGCCTTCCCCAAGATAATATACATTCAGCGAATTTCCACCCAACATGGCGTCTACCTTTTCCTTTCGGAAATTCATCGCCATTGAAGTTCCTATTGTCAAAGTATCATAGTCAAAATGCTTTAATTTTCCATCATTGACATATACATCAGCTCCACTGACATAAGAAATATTTTTTAAGGGTTTATGATAATGATAAAATGGATCTATTAAAATTACAATTCCTGCCATCGCTGCGATAACAGCAACAATAATCCCAATTATTTTGAAAAAATATTTTTTCTCCATTGCTTCCCCTGTTAAAAATTAAAATAAACAAATGAACTCACGCTGGAAAAACGTAAAACACATAACGCTATAATTCCTGCTGCAACAAAACCATGCCAGACTTTATGCTTCATTTTTTCTGCTGCCTCTTTTGCATTTGGCGCAATTAACAGAAAAACTAAAATTCCGATTATAGCTAAAAGGACGAGGATGCTGTACAAAACCGCATATTCCTCAGCTCCTTTTCCTGCGATTCCAAAGAACTGAAACAGGTCTGGATTGATCGAAATTCCACCTTTTAAAAATGCACGGAAAACTTCTCTCAGTTCTTTCAGATCCGCTGTCCGGAAGATAATCCATGTAAAATTGATAAACAGCAGTGTCACGCTTCTTTTCAAAATCCGAGGGATCCACTCCCCATAACGTTTCAACGCCTTTGTCAATACCATAGCCACACCATGAAGCGCTCCCCATAAAACAAACATCCAGCTTGCACCATGCCAGATCCCGCTGCACAGAAAAACGATCATCGTGTTGCAATAAGCTCTCAGGTTCCCTTTCCTGCTTCCGCCCAACGGTATATAAATATATTTTGTCAGAAACCTGGTCAGCGAAATATGCCATCTTTTCCAGAATTCTACGACTGAATACGCTTTATACGGAGAATCAAAATTGACCGGTAAATCCAAATTCAGCATCCAGCTGATTCCGATCGCCATATCGCTGTATCCGCTGAAATCAAAATAGATCTGGAACGAATAAAAAACGGTAATCAAAAACATACTCATACCATTCAAACTGGGAATATTCCCATATCCCCAATCCACAGCCTGTCCGAACATATCCGCCAGCAATACCTTTTTTCCAAGTCCGAATACAAACAGGAAGATTCCCCGATTGATTCTATCCCAGTCGATCTCTTTACGCTTTCCACTTCTCAGAATTGGGAAAAACTGATCCTGTGTCATAATCGGTCCTGATGAAATATGTGGGAAAAATGACACAAAAATCGTATATTCCAACAGCGTACATCTATCACATTCTCCTCTGTACACATCCACCAGAAATGCGATCTGCTGAAATGTAATAAAACTGATTCCCAGCGGAACAATTAGCGTTCTGAAGCTATGCTCTGTATGAAAAATTCCATTCCAATTTTCAATAAAAAAATTATAATATTTATAATAGAATAAAAGAAACAGATTTCCGGCAACCGCTCCACCACAAAGCCACTTTCTTACTTTCTGATAACCCTTTTGATATTCAAGCCACACAAGAAGTCTGTAAACAGCGTAATTTACAAGCACTTCCAGACTGAGGAAATATAGATATTTTACATTTCCATACGCATAAAAAACAAAGGACATCATTGCCAGAAAAATATTAGCAAGCTTTATTTTCTCATTTTTCAAGAGGACATAATAAACGATAAATAATACTGGAAAAAAGGCGAACAAAAATAGATAGGACTGAAATATCATAAGCTTTTCCTTTCTCGTTTTCAGCAACTATACCAAATTACAGATCACAATACTCTTATAATGTAAAGGACTTTTCACAAATGTAAAAATTACGAAACTACATTTTTATTCTGTCCATCAGCATTTTTGTTGGATTAGCTGCTCTCTTTATTGTGTATTTACTTCCTACCCATCCCATGGAAGCCAATGTCCGCAGCTCCATCGATATTTTTTATACAGAAAGCGTCTATCCGCAGCAGGTAAAAGGATATAAATCCTCCCAACTCGACAACGAAACCGATGCGATCATGTTATTGGATGCCATCCATCCTGCTCAAAACCGTTCTGCACTCGAAAATGCGCTGCGTGTTTCCAGAATTACGTTTTCCGATACTACGTCCAGCTGCATCGATCTGATTCAGTACGCATGGGAAAATAAAACTCCGGATCAGACTGTGGATTACACCCGCTACTGGCACGGATATCTGGTGTGGTTAAAACCGCTCCTGCTCCTGATGGATTATGCCGATCTGCTAAATAAATTTTCTTACTGTTTTACTTTTTCGGATAAGCCATGTACATGCAAAACTAAACAGCAAAATACAGCAGATATAAACAGAGCATGCAAATATTCCGAATGTCCGATCTGCCAACCGCAAATACAGCTTCAGGAACAGCTTCTGACCGATATGCTCCAGTAAGTATACGCCAAATGCACAACTGCCCAGACATGCTATGACCCCTGCTCCCCTGATATTTGTATGCACTGCAAAAAATCTGCGGACACCAAGATAAACTACACAAGCCATCAGCGGGATCATAAGATTCAATACGGATTCATGATATTCCCCACTCAGCTTTCTATCAGCAATCACCATAACTGCAGCTGTTATCACACTCATTGCCAGACCAGCCGATAGCTTCCATCCGGAAAGCTGTCGGCATTTTTCTGTACTAACTGCTTTTTCCAGAAAATATCCCAGCAAAACATAAAAAACATTATTCTGCAGTACAAAAAAACTCATCGGCATAGAATATCCCGTAAACTGTCCGATCATAGACACTCCAACTTTAACGATCAAACCCAATCCCAGAAAGTATTTCATGCAATCCAAATCCACATTTCTCGCAATTGCCCCAAGAAATGGAAGCATCATCAAAATTCCTATATATTCATACAGGTACCAGTAAGAAGTCTGAATCTCATTTTTAAGCAGCTTCTCCACAAATGCCATTGCTGAAAATGTATCCTGATTCCATGCAAAACACTGCAGGCCATACATCAGCGCAGAAAAAGCAACTAATACTACAAGCATTCTGGAAATTCTCTTTTTAAAGATCACACTCCAGCTCTCGGCTTTTGGAATCAACAATGCGCCTGTGATCATCATAAATAACGGAACATTAATTCTGCAAATACAGGACAAAAGCAACGACACGGAAAACGTAAGAACACTATCCGTATTTGTATAATAGGTATAATATAGATCCGAATGATTCAGGACGACCATCACTACCGCTATGATCCGCAGCATTTCGATATGAAGCTTTCTATTCACACTGTTCTCCTTTATTTTTACGCTGGATTCATCCTATCTGTAATTGTTATCTGATGTTTATTCCGTTGTCGTAACCATATCTTTTCCATAAAAGCTTCCGACAACTCTATTGGTAAATGCTTCCGGATTTTTAATGACCGGCATATGCATCAATGGTCCCTGCTCCGGATTTGTCGGACACAGATATGCTTCTTTAATGGAATCATCCCGCAATATTCTTTCCTGGGATTCCATTTGTTCCTTAAAATCTGCTGCCTGACCGCTTGCAATATAACTGTAGGAGCTGTAAAATAACGAATCCTTCAGATTTCCCCTAAATACCAGACACAAAACCAGGCAAACGAAGACAGTCGGAACTGTGATATATTTATGATAAATTTCTCTTCTTTTCAGGGTATGACGCAGTTCCAGTTTCCGCAAGATCCAGCCCTCTACATAGATAACGGAGGAAACTGACGTTAAAATAAACGTCAGATATTCTATCGTTCCAGGTCCTCCGGACACCTCCGTTGCTGCATAGAGCTCCGGTGCATACATTGCCGCATACACGCCAAACATATAGCCAACCCATAATACCGGATATTTAAACTCAAATTTTAAGTTTGCTTCTGAAAGACATTCCCATGCTACGACTGCCACAAAGAATAACAGCACAAATAAAAGTGGAGTCTCCCTCCCATAATTTACTACATTTACAGCCCCCTGCCGCAATGCTTCTACAATCGTGAAAGCTGCTTTTCCTACGCTGAAGCCCATCTGCTCTCCGCCTACTCTGGCTGCATTTCCGGGTGCCGTAACCTGAAAATATAGAGCAACTATTCCGGCCAGTATCGGGAATGCAAATATCCCTGCACGCTTTTTATTTTTCGCGATCACAAACATCAATACATAACTGAATAAAACCAGAAATGCCGAATAATAGCTGCTTCCTCCGATTGCGATCATTCCCAAAACAGAAAAGATAATATATCTGAATTTGTCCGTTCTTAAATATTTCAGTAAAAAACCAATCAAAAGCATTGCCAGAACATGGGGCATTATATAGTGGATTACTCCAACATACCAGTACATACCGATTCCGGAGCTTGGAATCCATTGATAAAACATCAGCAGGATCAATAGTGTAACCACTCCGCCTTCATACCATTTTAAGCCAAAATAGTTTGTAAAAACCTCATGTACCATATAATAAGTGGCTGCAATCATTGCCAGCGTCCAGAACACAGGTACGATCCAAAAACTTCTGTATACAAAGACCTCCGGCATCAGCGTAAATATAAAAACACTGAACCAGTCTCCATTCCAGACCTGGCACATCTGCTTTGTCGTTTCCAGACCTGTCCGGAGCACTTCGATCACAGAATGCGTATGAAGCCACGTCTGATGGCTTGCTGCAGAATATCCGTAGTCGTCCCCCGAAGGTCTGGCGATAAACGCCAATAACCAGTTTGGTATCATCGACGCTAAAAACGCGATTCCCACAGCTACTGCTATTTTCTTTATACAAATCCATTCTGCCAGTTTCTTCACCGTAAAAGCCTCCGTTTTTTCTGTCTTTTCAGTTTCTTCTGTATCCTCTCTCCAAAGGACAACATTATCATTCCACCAAAAATTGAAATCAGTTCACTAATTCTCCAATACCACGGTTCTTCAAATTTTATCTGCACAATTCTCTACGCTATCATCAGATTATTCCGTCTCGCTCTCGATTAATATTACACTGTTTTTGCGATAATAAGAGCTCATCCGGACATTTTTCCAGTTATTCGTATCCGCCTCGATATCCTCGTAAAACAGAAGATACGGCTTATTTTGAAATTCTTTCAGCTCCGCATTTTCGATCGAAGCATCCTCTAAAATTGCTACTCTTTCCTGTTCCTGCGCCCGATAAGCCTGTGCTTCGCCGTTTAACAACGATTTTGCTGCTGAAACACTGGTAAATGCATCCGGCGTCACACCTGCTACAATCAGAAAACAAAATACCGCCCCTGCCGCTGATGCGATATGCCAAAGTTGAATGTCTTTTTCTTCTACTTTCTTCCCGGAACCATATTTTTTCCAGTACCATCCATATAAATATACCAGATTCAACATAATCAGAATCAGATAGGTCAGAAAAATTACATTATAAATTCGCCCGGCTCCCGGACCGCCTCCTGCATAAATACTCTCGGTGAACATAGACGCTAACACGCAATAGCTCCAAAGCGGCACAAGCACCGGAAACCGGAAAGAAAAATTTCCCTTATATTCCTGAACTGCATGAATCGCAAACGGAGCTATCAGGATGACAAATAAAATAATCTTCCAGTCCGTCCACTGCCCCAATACATAATCCAGGCAATAATAAAAAGACTGCAGCACGGAACGAATCAATCCCGGTCTGTAAGAAAATTCTTCCTGACGAACCCAGTTTCCAGGCGCCGCCACATTCAATCCAAAGGAAATTCCCCAGAATACTGCGATTTTCAGCACTTGTCCCATCAGCTTCTTTTTATGGCATAATACAGTCAATAAAATTCCCAGAGCAAGCCATATTCCGCATTCCAGTCCTGTAACCAGATTACCTCCGCCAATATAAATTGCCAGCAGAATTCCAATGATCGATTTTCTCTTTCCGTGCCTGGAATCCACTGTCATGGAAACGACAATTCCAGCCAGTGCCAGCAATGCAGACCACGGGAAGATATAATGACATGCACCGTTATACCAGAATAACCCTTGCGTTTTGTCAATCAAAAACTGTATTCCAAAGAAAAGAAACAAAAAGGTTACAATAAATCGCTGTGTTTTTGAACTTCCAAGCCATTTCCCCCAAAATACCTTCATGAAATAATAAACGGAAAAAATCAATGCCGCCAAAAGCATTAGTGTTCCAATCCAATATGTTCCATCCTCAAAAATTCCTGGCTGCAATGCCATCAAAAAGATCGACGCCCATGTTCCCTGCCAGATCTGATAGCTTTCGGCTACTTTTCGCCCTGCTGCTCCCAGCACGGAAAACAGATTATGAGTATCTACCCACGCATGTCTGGTATAAATACTATATCCCAAATCGTCCGCACAGGGAAAATTATAAGTAGAAAGCAATATAATAGGAATCAGGCTGACTACAAAAATAACCCCCCAGAATATAACTGAATATTTCCATACCTTTTTCCAGTTTAAATTTCTCTTCATTCTGCTGCATCCTCTCGTATCATTTCAAAGCTTACATAAATATCGGTTCCTGCATGATCGATAACCTGTTTCGTATCCTGGTCATAAATCAGAATATTGAGTCCATTTTCTACAAAGCTGTAATTTTTCCCATTCAAAATCAGCTCCTTATCTTCACGATCTCCATCATGGAGCTCAGATTTTACATAAATTTCTCCATCCTTGATCGGATACTTCTGACTATATTCTTTTCCGCTTAAATACAGTGTCGGAACGCCATTTTCAAAAATCCAAACGCCGCCCTTTTGATAATCCTCATAACATATTCCAAGTGCAGCAAGACCATCATAATAAGAATCTCCCGCTGCCATATAGTTCCCGTTCAAAGACAGAATCACCGTACGGTTCTGCAATGTACTGACTCCCTGTAAATAGCTGCCTGCATCCGTAAGCCCGTTCAGCATATTTGTCTCTCTTTTATCATCCAGATACTGCTTATTCAAATCCCAATCTTTATATTTTGAATCTCCCCTGTGATCCGTCAGTTCATAATTTGCAGTTAAAAACCGTGCCAGATGATCTGTTACCTTTGCAGCACCGCTGTTATTTACATGATCGGAATCCCGAAAATCCACTGCATAATCCAACCCGATTTCATCTCTCAGCTGATTATAATCCAACATCGGAATATTTTCCTGCGCAGCGATTTCTGCAGTCTTATTGAAACGCATCTGTTCCTCTTCTGATAAAATATACGGAGACGCCATAAAGACCAGCTGTGTTCCGCTTTCCTTCGCCAGCTCAATGATTTTATATAAATATTCCTCGCATACCGGATTTAAATCTGCTTTTTGATCTGCCGGCACTTTGACGGGTGTTTCAAACGACACAATATCAAAGCTTCCCCGATAACCTCTCATATAAGGCAAATCATCTTTAAAATCCTCTTTTGATAATTCCTTATACCGCGAATGAATGATCGGAAGCTTACATAAAACCCGATTGCGATACGAAGAGCTTTCTCCCATTCCAGCCGCCATATAATCTACAAATTCAAAAAGATTTTTTGACCAGTGCATTCCAAGCGTATTTCTGTAAATTACCTCTTCACTGTACTCCATTCCGTCCAATACAGTTCCCCATACCTCCACGACCGCAATCTTTGGCTTTTGTACCCGAATTGCCTCCTTCAAAAAATAATAGGTACTATCCAGCCGCTGAGAACCAGCAGACAATGTATAACCGGCAATTCCATACTGATCCCATAACAAACCATGATCGACTGTACAATGTGCATGGCTGCTTCCAAAAAACATCACATCTGCTGTTTTTTGTGGCATATGATAAAATCGCTGCCAGCCACCTCCACCGCCCGTGTCTTTATAGTTCAATACGGAAGTCGTTTTTCCAAGCACAATGCACACAACCAGAAGAAAACCGATTATTTTTATCAGATTTCGATCATTCTTTTTTTTCATTCCTTCTCCATCTCTTCCAGAAAGCGAATATGTTTAAAACTGCAAATAAATAAAGTTTGCAGATTCAAATCCCTGTCCATAATAGCCAAATACAATACAGCTCACAATCAAACAAATCAAAATCGCCCAGCGGAATACACACCACTGTCCCATCAATAATTCTGCTATTTTTTTCTGTTTCAAATATTGCAGGCAATCCACGACAATAAGCCCAGTCAAACCGATCATTAAAATATGAATCTCCTGTACATCCAGTCCCATCGTATAAAGGCTTCCGTCAAACAGAGACCACATATCGCAAAAAGAAATCATCCTTTTCACATAATACAATGCCTGTTTTACAGAGTCAGCCCGAAAGAAGATCCAGGCAAAATCCACCAGCGCAAAGGTTACTGCAGCCTTTGCAAAACGATATCCAAACGACGCTGTTTTGGTATGGCAATATCCGTTTATTTTCCGGATTACCGGTCTAAGTTCTTTTTCAAGGATCTGATAAATTCCATGTAACGCTCCCCAAATGAAAAACGTCCAGTTTGCGCCATGCCATAATCCGCTGACCATAAATGTAACCAGAATATTCCAGTATTGATGCCATTTGCTGCAGCGGTTTCCGCCCATCGAAATATATACATAATCCCTAAGCCATGTGCTCAGGGAAATATGCCACCTGTGCCAGAACTCCGTCACGCTTTGCGCAAAATAGGGTGTTTCAAAATTATTGATCAGATCAAATCCTAATGTTTTTGCTGCACCAAGTGCGATCAACGAATAACTGCTGAAATCGCAGTAAATTTGAATGCCATAGCTCACTGCACCCAACACAAGTCCGAATGTGCCATAGCATTCCGGCCTGCCAAAGGTTGTATCTGCAATCACTGCAATCCTATCAGCAATAACCAGCTTCAAAAAGAATCCCCAAAGCATTGTAATAAAACCGGAGGCAATCCGTTCCGTATTCCAATTACGTTTTATACTGCTATCTCGAAGCTGCCGTAACAAATTCGTCGAACGTTCAATCGGACCTGACAAAATCTGTGGAAAAAACGAAACAAATAACGCATATCGAAGGAAGTTATGTTCCGCTTCAGCCTTTCCCCGATACACATCGATCAAATATCCCAGTGCAGTCAACGTATAAAATGAAATTCCGATCGGCAGTGCAATATTCCATTCTATTTCCACTGGCGCAATACAGAATTTTGCCAGCACTACATTGATACTGTCCAAGAAAAAACCGGTATATTTAAAATATCCCAGCATTCCAATTACAGCGATAACTTCTGCAACAAGTATAATTTTTTTATTTCTCTTCTTTTTTTCCTGTTCACAGTCCATTCTCTGCAGCAGCCGCGCTCCCAAATAGGTCACCGCTGTCACTGCAAGGAGTAATATTCCATGTACCGGATTCCAGCTCATATAAAAATAATAGCTGGAAAGCAGCAGCCAGGTTGGACGGATTCTATGTGGAACAATGAAATATACCAACAAAACAGCCGGGAAAAATATCAAAAAATCTATGGAATTAAACAGCATAGAGCTTTCTCCTACCCTTATCACAAAAATGCAGCTGGAGAAACTTTTTTATTGCCCGCACCCCAGCTGCATTGATGTTTGATTTTGTATTATGCCAGCATTTTTATTCATGACAATAGAATGCTCGCAGAGCGTGCATTCTATTGTTTACACTATTTATTCTTTCGTATCTTTCCCCACAATCTGCAGTCGGAATTCAAAATCCCTTCTGTCCTTCACACCAAGATTGTGCAGGATAAGACCCGCAAACAGGGACTGTAATGCAGCTAATCCTGCAAATCCGCAGGCGATCAGTGTCGGGAACTTCGGCACCAGACCAGTCTCCACATACTCGATTCCAACCGGAATAAAGAACCCAACTGCAATCACAAACAGCAACAGCGCCAACAGCCCAAAAAATGCAAAGGGGCGATACTGACGGAACATCCGGAAAATCGTTTTCAGCACGCGAAAACCATCCGAATACGTATTTAACTTGGATTCGCTGCCCTCCGGACGGTCACGGTATGTGATCACAACATTATCTACCTGCATATTGTTATAAACCGCATGAATCGTCATCTCCGTTTCGATTTCAAAGCCACGGGACAGTACCGGGAATGTCTTGACAAAGCGGTAGGAAAATGCACGATATCCCGTCATAATATCCCGGATGTCCGATTTGAACAGTGCATTGATCGACGCACGGACAAGACTATTTCCCATATTATGGAAAGGACGTTTATTCTCTTCAAAATACGTTGATGACAGTCTGTCACCCACTACCATGTCTGAGTTGCGCTCCAGCACCAGGTCCGCCATTTCTCGCGCATTTTCCATCGGATAGGTATCATCACCGTCTACCATAATATAACACAGTGCATCAACCTCCTGAAACATTCGGCGGATTACATTGCCTTTCCCCTGTTTATATTCCTGCCGTACCACCGCACCGGCCTTTTCTGCCAGCTCTGCAGTGCGGTCGGTAGAATTGTTATTATATACATAAATAACAGCCTCCGGAAGCGCCGCTTTTGCGTCCCGGACAACCTTTTCAATCGTTTTTTCTTCGTTATAACAGGGAATCAGTACCGCTATTTTATCCATCAGCGTTCTCCTTTTTATTCATGACAATAGAATGCCCTCAAAACGTGCACTCTATCGTTTTCTCGCTTTTTGTGCCAGATCCAATGCATAAACCGCCTGCTTTTCTACGCTCCGATCCGGAGAAACATGAAACGCAATGGCATCTTCCTGACTGAATTCATCGGATATTTCTTCTCTTAATACCTGACCTGGATGAAACAGAATTTCAAGCATCCTGCCGTTATGCTCTGCCTTTTTCTCCATATTCGGCAAAAGTTGCCTGATTCGCTCTTCATCCATATGCCCGCTCATGATCAGCCCCCACAGATACATCGGCTTCATCCCTGCATTCCGGAACCGCTTCTGCAATAATGCAGAACAATAGTTCAATAAAATATTCTTTACAAAATTAACCGGTCGATAGGTTTTGTATAAAGAAGTCTTTTTCAAAAATACCAAAAAAGGCTCCTTTGCATCCCGGATATAAGCCGCCTTCCAGCCCTGCTCGTCCAATACCTCAAACAAAGCCTTTGCTACAACCGGTATCATATGCGTATGCTGATGACTGTCAATACGAAGCGACTGCATACTTATCTCAGGAAATGCTTCCACCACCGCCCTGATCTGAAGTTCAATTTCCATTTTTAACTGTTCTTTGAACTTATTTCCGGACGGAAGATATGAAACAAAGAACAGCTTCTCCCAGGAAATCTGAAAATGTCCTTTTTCATCCACCAGATCCGGTAAATCCTTCGGATCTGACAGGCAGCTGCCCTCCATCAAATTTACATGGACAGAAATTGCCGGCTGCCATGGAAATTCTTCCTGTGCCTCCCGATACAGCCTCACACATTCTTCAAAACAGCTCATATTTGCAAGCACACTGATACTGTTCAATTTTTCATCTTTTAAACATTCCAGAATATCTCTGCTTGCATGAACGGATTCCCCAAAATCATCCGCATGAATATCAATCCTTACGCTCATTTTCCTGCTCTTCCTCTGCGCTATCCTCTGCATCCCGCAGGATCATGGAATCCACGATATACCGCGGACGTCCTTTGCTTTCCATATAAATCTTCCCGATATATTCCCCAATAATTCCCTGGGATAAAAGTGTAATGCCGCCGATCAGACAGGTCGAAGCCACCGTTGTCGTCCAGCCAGCGACAACTGCACCATTTGCCCAGTCCACGATACAGGAAATAAACAGTCCAATGCTGAACAAAAAGGTCAGAAATCCAAGGATTACGATCATCTGCAGCGGTCTGGTGCTCATGGAAGTGATTCCATCTACTGCCAGCGTCATCATCTTTTTCAATGTATATTTCGACTGTCCGGCTTCTCTTTCTTTTACATCGAAATAAACAATATCCGACTGGAATCCCATCGTCGGAATCAAGCCCCGCAGAAACAGATTTGTTTCATGAAATTCTGACAGCGCATCCAATGCCTTCTTTGACATCAGGCGATAATCCGCATGGTTCGTAATCGTCTTGCAGCCAAGCACATGCATCAGCTTGTAAAACAGTCCTGCTGTCGTCTTTTTGAAAAATCCGTCGGTATCACGGTCATTGCGTACGCCATAGACAATCTCACAGCCATTCTGATAGCATTCCAGGAACTGATCCAGTGCTTCAATATCCTGCTGCAGGTCTGCATCAATTGTCACAACCGCATCTGCCTTGCTTCTAGCAGCCATCATACCTGCCAGAATCGCACTCTGATGACCGTAGTTGCGGGAAAAGCTCAGGCCCGCATACTTGCTGTTCTGGCGCGTCAGCTCATAAATAATCTGCCAGGTGCTGTCCTTACTGCCATCGTTGATAAATAAAATCTTGCTCTTATCCGAAATCGTCCCCGCCTGAATCAGCCGATCCAGCTTGTCCAAAAGAACCGCTGCTGACTTATGCAGAACCTCTTCCTCGTTGTAGCAAGGAACAACGAGATATAAAATGGTGTTTGTTCGTTTCATGTTAAATTCTTCCTCATCCATAGCTACGAGTCCGGCTCATTGTGCCATGGCTCTTTTCCTGTGTCGCGCAGTCAACACAATAAAGAGTATTGTACCAGCTGCACACACGTTTATTATATAACATATTTTCTGAAAAGGCGTCCCTAAATACCAAATTCTGACAACAGCGTCTTTTTCAGAGATATCCGTCAGCTCCACCAGTCCGTCGCTTCCGCGTCGGTTAATTTCTCCTGCCGAACCATCCTCCGTTTCCGCATGATAACCTTTATACCATACCAATGGCAGTTGATATGGCGCATCTTCCTTTTTCAACCTGACAACCAATTCTCTCCCCTGAAATTCCCCTATATAGGATTTTCCACTGTTCGAAACCACGATTCCAGGCTGCTGCAGATTTTCCCGCGTTGTCACTGCAGGAAGCCATTCTTCCCCTGCACCTATTCCTGCGATTTCCTCACAGATATTTCGATTGTCCCAATTCTCTCTTACAGGCATTTCATTGCCTTTCCAGTAAAACAGTCCGCTTACCACAGATAATACCAGAATACATCCCAGCGAAAGATTCTTCCACTTCACACAGCTCTGATTCTTCGTAAAAATAACGGCAAAGGCAAAGATCAGTAAAACCGATGCTGCCCCCATCAAACGTCCCGGGAATTGCAGAATATCAAATACTTTTTCAAATATTTTCCAAAATCCCTGATTCGTCGTAAGGAGAATCAGAAAAATTCCCCCTATAAAATATCCTGCTCCGCTCCAGCTTTTACAAGGTCTATTCCAGACGAATGCACAAATGGCCAAACAACTCAGCAATAAAATTGCAATTCCAACGCCTGATTTTCCCAATGCACTGTGCAATGCAAGCACATTTTCTGATACATGCGTCCAGGGCTGTGATACCTTATAGCTCTGAGCCTTCATCTGCTCCAGCATCGGTCCCCAATAAGAAACTGTAATACCGGATACCCCTGCTACTGCCGTCAGCAAATATAACCACTTTTTCTTCTTTCCAATCCATTTTGGCAGCTGAAACACCAGAAGTACAAAGCATAACACAAGGGCAATCGCTGTTGATAACGCATGCGAATAAATCAATCCGGTAAATCCAATTCCAAGCATCCATGGAAATTCATCCTTTTCGACAAATAAAACCATTCCCATCAATGCAAGTGGTAAAAATACCAGTGCCTGCGTCTGTGCCAGTGTAAAGCTTTTAAAAATCCCATCTATAACAGGATAAGAGAACAAATACAATGTTCCTGCGGCCAGCGCCAGATGGATATCTCCTGTTTTTTTTCGTACGCAAACATACATGGAAACAAACAATTCCAGAAGCAAAATGAAAATATATATTTTATAAGAAACTTCCAGCGAACATCCTGCCATTCTCAAAACTGCCGGCAGATAAATAAAAAAATCAGGATAAAAAATACCTACACCATAACCGTAAGAATATGCCAGCGACGGATGCACCTTTACCGGGAATATTCCCATCTGAAGTGCCTGGTTTAAACTTTCAATTCTTGCCAGATGAAACGGAGCATCCGATCCCATCCATATTCCTTTCAAACAACATGGAATAAAGCAAATTGCTGTAACACACAAAATATAAACGATCCTTCTAAATCGGCTTTTTTTCATTTCTTTATTCCTGTTATTTCTTATAAAATTCCGCATACCAGTCTGCAAATCGCTGCAGTCCTTCCGAAAGGGGTGTTGACGGTCGAAAATCAAAATCTTTTTCCAATTCACTGACATCCGCATAGGTCTGATAAACGTCTCCCGGCTGCATCGGCAAAAATTCCTTTTCTGCAGGCTTTGAGATCACTCCCGCTTTCTGCAGACAGGTCTCCAGTGTTTCTACAAAGTACATCAGACTTTCCGGCTGGTTATTTCCGATATTGTATATCTTATATTTTACACCGTTTTCATCCTCCTGCGGTGCTTTTCCCATCACACGGTAAACCCCGTTTACAATATCATCTATGTAGGTAAAGTCACGATACATATCCCCATGATTATAAATCTGGATTTTCTCGCCCTTTACCATTTTATTCGTAAATCCGAAATATGCCATATCCGGTCTTCCCATGGGTCCATACACTGTAAAGAAACGAAGTCCTGTAACCGGAATACCATACAGCTTTCCGTAAGAATACGCCAACAACTCATTTGATTTTTTGGTCGCAGCATATAAGGAAACCGGGTGATCCACCTGATCCTCTGTGCTGTAAGGTACTTTTTTATTTGCGCCATACACCGAAGAACTGGACGCAAAAACCAGATGCTTTACGCCTGTATTTCCATTGTCATAGGAATGCCTGCAGCATTCCAGCACGTTATAAAAACCGATCAGATTACTCTGGATGTATGCGTCAGGATTCGTAATAGAATACCTCACGCCTGCCTGTGCAGCCAGATTTACTACGATATCCGGTTTTTCGCTTTCAAACAGTGCCTTCATCGCAGCTGCATCCGCAATATCCATTCGAATAAACTTAAAATTCGTATAACCGTCCAGCTTTTTTAACCGCTCTTCTTTCAATCTGACATCATAATAATCATTCAGATTATCAATACCGATTACCTGAAACTGTTCCTTTAATAATTTTTCTGCAAGATAGGAACCAATAAAACCTGCCGCTCCGGTAATCAAAATTTTATCTGTCTGTTCCATTTGAATTCCTTTCTTCCACTATCTATCTTCCGATGCTGTAATACTCCACCCCAGCCTTTTCCATATCTGCTTTCGCATATACATTTCTCCCATCATATACAAGAGGTGTTCTCATCTTTTGGGAATAGGTCGCCGGTGCAATCGTTTTTACTTCCTTCCACTCTGTGAAAATAAAGCAAATTGTCGCATCCTGCAATGCATCCTCCGGATTTTTCACATAAGTGATCGATCCCTTTCCATGTGCTCCCTCCGGATACTTCTTCTTGAAATTATCCGCTGCAACAGGATCATAGGCATAAATGTCTGCTCCGTTATCCAGAAGAAGCTTCACATTGTCAAGAGACGGGGCTTCCCGCAGATCATCCGTACCCGGCTTAAATGCAAGTCCCAATACTGCAACTTTTAAATGCTCAAAGGTGATCAGACGGTCACTTGCCTTTTTAAACAGCCGGATTTTCTGCTCCGTGTTCACATCTACCGCTGCCTCTACCGTGCGCAGATGATATCCAACCTGATTTGCCTGAAATTTCAGTGCTTTTGTATCTTTCGGGAAACAGCTTCCGCCATAACCAATTCCTGCTTTTAAAAAGTTCGCTCCGATTCTTGCATCATAGCTCATTCCTTCTGCGACTTTTTCAATATCGGCACCCATTTTCTCACATAAATTGGCAATATCATTCATATAGGAGATTTTCAGTGCCAGAAAATCATTGCATGCATACTTTGTCATTTCCGCTGACCGACGGTTCATCGCTACAATCGGCAGCTGAAAGGGCTCGTAAATTTTTCTCAGTTTTTCCTCTGCCTGAACACTCTCTGTGCCAATAATGATCCTCGCAGCATGGAGCGTATCATGCACTGCCGACCCTTGAGCCAGAAATTCCGGATTAGACGCAACCTCAATATGCAGCTCTTTGCGAATCAGGAAATCTTTGATAAACTGCTCCACACGGTCATTGGTTCCAACCGGGACGGTAGACTTTACAACGACCAGACAGTCCTGTTCTACATTTTCCGCAATCTCTCTGCACACAGTCGCAATATAATTCAGATTGGCGGAACCATCCGGCTGCTCCGGTGTCCCAACACCGATAAAAATCGCATCCGGATTCCGATATGCCGATTTGTAATCTGTCGTATAATGCAGACGTCCGGCTGCATTATTTTTTTTCATCAGCTCTTCCAGTCCTGCCTCATAAATCGGCGAAACCCCTGATTCCATCAGCCTTACTTTATTTTCATCCACGTCCACGCAGGTAACATCATGTCCCATTTCTGCGAAACATACGCCTGCCACAAGACCTACATAACCGGTTCCTGCTACTACCAGCTTCATAGCTTTTCCTCCGTTTTTATTTTGCATTATAGATAAATATGATATTTTACAATTCTTTATTTTTCCCTAATATGTCCCGC